>Ga0209596_1000109_pt1 | contig 71495 bp, 59 predicted proteins | sample M_130807_MF_Meta_FD_187314 | JGI IMG/M metagenome (GOLD analysis project Ga0209596, IMG submission 187314) | Freshwater microbial communities from Lake Montjoie, Canada to study carbon cycling - M_130807_MF_MetaG (SPAdes) (version 2) | ecosystem: Environmental > Aquatic > Freshwater > Lake...
CGAAGCGAAATAAGGGTTAAGCGTAGCGGAACTTTGTTCCCTTATTTATATAATGATTATTCCCGAATTTAAGAACAAAGGTTTGCTTCATATTTTAATAAATTTATTCATTTTAGCGGTTTTTGTATTGATATTCAAGTATTTTTCGGATAATGTGATTTCAAAGGAGGGTTTTGTCCAACTAGAGAAATTTGTTTTGAAAAAGGACGGGAATTCATACGACGAATTTTACGCCCAGGTATACGACAAAATTCATTCACCTGACCCGAAAAAAGAGCTGGCAGAGATTTTGAAGATTACCGGTGCCGACAAGAATAGTGCATTTTTGGATGTGGGTTCTGGAACTGGATGCACGTTGTCGGCTTTGGCCAACTCTGGTGCCAAATGCATCGGCATCGACAAATCCGAGGCAATGGTTACTGTGGCAAAAGAGAAGTGTGGACCCTTGATAAAACATGGCGACGTAACGGAACCCATTCAGTTTACGCGAAACCAGTTCACGCATATTTTGTGCTTGAACCAGACCATTTATGAGATTGAGGACAAACACGCATTTTTCACCAATTGCCGGTATTGGTTGAGGAACGGGGGAGCATTGGTCCTGCATTTGGTGGACAAAAATCGATTCAATACGGTAGTCGGCCGACCTTTTTTGCTTGATAATCCGCAAAAATATGTCAAAGAGAGAATTACCAAATCGGAAACAGATTTTGGCAATTTCACCTATTTTGCAAAATACGATATTCGGCAGAAAGGCGCATCCACATTTGTAGAGACATTTACGGATGCGGTCACAAAAAATGTCCGGCAAAATGAACGGACATTGTTTATGGATACAGAAGAGACGGTTTTGAAAGTTGCACAACAATGTGGTTTCTCTCAACATGGGAAAATAAACATGGCGTCAATCAATGATGATGAGTTTCAGAATATTTATGTGTTGGTATAAGGAAACCTACGGATACACCCCGGAGGGCTTCCGCCTTATGAACCTTCTCTTTTAAATCAACAAGTTTCAGAATATTTATGTGTTGGTTTAGAATTATGTAAGACATATTTGCCTTACATAATCATATGTTATTTTATTTTTTCAATGATTTTCTTGATTTTTTGGATTTTTTGGATTTTTTGGATTTTTTGGATTTCTTTTTTCCGCCTTTTTTTAGTAAAGGTAAGGATTTATCGCGTGGTCCCACAGGTAAGTTCATGGCGTGTGTTGCTGTCTGTGCTGCCACGTCTGCCGCGTTTGCTCCATAGTCTGCCGCGGTATTCATCCAACTGCCGAATATAGTCTGTGCTGGTGCTGCTGCTGCTTCTGCTGCTGATGGTCGTGCTGCTGCTGATACTTGTGCATCAGGGGGTCTTACTGCTGGTGCTGCTGCTGCTGCTTTTATATTTTGTTGTATACGTTTATCAAGGTCGGCTTGCATTAATAGTATAACCACATCACTATGAGATATTCTTGGGCTACCAGGACCGCGTGATAATGTGATTCCTTTATTGTTAGCCTCCATACTATCATAATATCGAATATATGAATCTCTAAATTCTTTAAACATATTATTATCATTAAAATTACTATCAGATTGATTATCATATTCATCTTGTGAACGCAACATTTTGTTTTTTAAAAGAAATGTTTTAATATCTGCATTCATTGTTTCCACTAATTCTATCAAATCTTTTATTGATTTATCTAGATATTTTTGTTGAAATAACATTACGTTGTCATACAAGTTGTTATAGAAACCTTGTGTCCAAGCTTCACGAGATTGCTCTATATTTTCTTCATTGCCTGCATTATGCCTTATTATTTCATCACATATCGCATAGCAATTATTTACGAATATAGTGTTCTTATTAGACACATAATAAAAATATGATTCAATGGAATTACCATCTTTATTAAGCCATACACCATATTCCATTTGTTGGTTATGCGTATAACTCTCACCAAATTTGGTAATTTCTTTGGTTTCTTCTTCTTTATATTCAATAGGTAATGCATTTATTTCTTCTTCTGTAAATAGTCTTTGTTTATCTTTGTAATAAAAAAATAAAAAATTTTGTGGTACGCCGACGGTGTCATAATCTGTCAAAGCGCGAACAGTAATTGGTTGTATAAACGTACCAATAATTGAATATTGTAATAATAATGGATGAAGAACGCACCACACACCGGTTGCATTGTGATGTTTTGTCATATACTGAATTGTACTAGCAATTTCAGTATTGGGTTCATAAAAAAATTTGGCTTTTTCTGCTTGTTGTCTTGCTTGTTGTCTTTTATATTTTGCATGTTGTTTTGCTTGTTGTCTTTCATATTTTGCATGTTGTTTTGCTTGTGCATTTGCTGCTGCTGCTTGTGCATCTGCTTCTGCTTGTGCATCTGCTTCTGCTTGTGCATCTGCTTCTGCTTGTGCTCGTGCTGCTGCTGCTCGTGTATCTGTTTCTGCTTGTTGTCGTTTGATTATATTTGCATTTTCCGCATTTCCTAGTTCCATAGAGTTGTTTAATCTTTCATCAAAATTAGTATATTGATTCACTGGTCTTCTTGCTTTTACGTCTTTTCTATTTATTGGTATAAATGGGTTGTCAATCTCCATCATCTTTAATATACTTTATACACAGATATTTTTACAAATCCATTGCATGTTTTTCCTAAATAAAAAAAATATTATCTTGAATTTCTCCACTCAACATACAATTTCATGACTTGAAACAAATTGTAAACCACCCTGCAAGTATTTTATCTAATGAAACTATTTTATTATATATCCATATATCAAATGACCACCAAAACTTATAAAAACGGCTTTAGGATTGTATACGAAAAAACCAGTGTTCCATCATCCAATATTACTTCTCTCCAGGTCTTTTGCAACATCGGAAGTATTCATGAACCTGAGGAATCTCGCGGTTCCGCACATTTTATTGAGCACATGTGTTTCAAGGGCACCAAACGTTTGAAAAACGCTAAAGAAGTAAACCAAATCTTTGACGAAACCGGGTCCCAATCCAACGCCTACACCGACCGCCGATACACGTGTTATTACGCGGACACCGACAAAGCCAATGCACAACGCTGCATATCCACGTTGGCCGATATGCTTTTGAACTCCGTCTTCGACAAAACCGAATACATGAAAGAACACGACGTCGTGAGAGAAGAGATGGTGAAAGACGCCGACGATTACGAGCTCCTTGCATTGGAAAACGCGGACAAACAGATTTACGCGGGTTCGCCCTACGAACATTCGGTAGACGAATTGAAATACCACGAGGGAAAAAACGCCCTCAAATATGAAAATATTTTGGAAATTTACAAAAAATACTATGTCCCCGCCAATTTTATCTTGAGTGTTTGTTCCAGCATCCCTTTTGAAACCATTTGCAAATACGTGGAACAATCGGATTTTACAAAAGCGGTTAAGAGAGAACCGCCGCCATCCATCAATTTGTGTGTAAAACCCCAAACCGATATAATTTATTGTTTGGAGAAACGAGTAACTACTCCAGTGCATATATGCATTGGGTTTCGCACTTGCTCTCTCACAAATCCAGATAAATATTGTTTGAAGTTGTTGAAAACCGTATTGAGTGGGAAAATAAACAGTCGGATGTTCATGTTGTTGAGAGAAGAGAACGGGCTCACTTACAGCTCCTATGCATACACGGATTTCTTTGAACACATGGGTGATTTCAAAATGTATGCGGAGTGTGACCCTATTAAACTATTTAAAAATGGAGCCAAACCAGGAGTTTTTCCTTTACTTTGTCAGATGATTTGCGATTTATTGGAACATGGTATAACCGAGGATGAAATAAAGACCGCAAAAGGGTATACCGAGGGGTCGCAAAAAATGAACGCGGAATATTCGTCGGTCATTGCCAAGTATAATGGAAAAAACGCGTTATTCAATAATTTGTCGGTGCCCAAATACACAGACAAATATAAAAAGTTGATTGAACCGATTACTCTAACCCAAATTCATCAATGTATCCGCAAATACTTCTGCAGAGAAGGGATGGTTGTTTCCATCGTCTCTGCAAACCAAATGGACAAAACTAAGTTATGCAAGTTTGTTGATAAAGTATGGAAATAATATCACCATATAGTATACTTTAGAAATGAACCAGGAAATATTTGTTTACACAATTGTTATTGCAATTATTGCGCTGTGTGGATACATCTATTTTGAGAGGAGTGATTTTCAATTGAAATGTGTTGTATCTACGGTGGATGGAAACAAATACTGCGTGAGAGAAACTGGTAAAGTGAAAGAATCCGCGGACATGTTGGCCAAGGTCACTGAAAAGTGCAAGAAATTGGTTGTTTACGCGGGTGAGAAATTCCCTGACCAAGACAATGTAAAGCGATTGGTGGACGGATTCAATCCCAAAAAAGTGATGGAGACACTGCCAACCAGTGAATATACTGCGTATAGTGAGAATAAAGGAGAAAAATTGGCGTTTTGCCTGAATACCGAGAAGGGTGGGTCAACGATGATTGATGAGCATACGCTTATGTTTGTGGCAATACATGAGCTCAGCCACATTGCAACTAAATCCATTGGACATAAGACGGAATTCTGGGAGAACTTTAAATTCTTGCTGGAACAGGCAAAAGCTGCGGGAATACATACCCCGAGAGATTATAAGAAAGAACCGCAGAAATATTGTGGGATGACTATTAAGGATAGCCCGGCCTTTGACTTGTAGGGAAACCTACGGTTTCCCCTACGACCCCTTCCCTTTAATAAAAAAGAAGGAAGAAGGGTGTAAAAGAATCTTCTATAAAAAAAGAAGGGATAAAAGAATCTTCTATAAAAAAGGAGGGATTTAAAGGGAACTACGTTCCCTTTATATATATGAGCTTCTACGTGTATTTACTTTATGCATCGGCGTCCTCCGGTCAACAAACCTATGTAGGCGCAACTATAGACCTGGATCATCGTCTACGACAGCATAACAAAGAAATAAAAGGTGGTGCAAAAGCCACCAGCATCCAAGTAGAGAGGGGCGAAACATGGGAGCGGGTTTGCCATGTAGAAGGATTCCCAACATGGCAAGCAGCGTTACAATTTGAATGGCGATTCAAACAATTAACACGCAAATTGCCTGCTAGAATGGACCCTTTGGAACGGCGCATGTCCGCACTTAAAACGCTGATTTCTTTAGATAGGTCCACGTCAAAAGCGGTGCCCTACATAGAATGGCCAAACCCATTGCAAATAATTGTTGAATCTGACAAAGTTTGGCACATGACAACAATGGATACGCCGTATTTTTTTAGCGGGACTATGCCGGCATAAAATATAAAAATGATTTTTTACATTTTATTTATTAGGTAAACGCCGACTTAGTTTTTTAACTTTTTGTTTGTGTTTTTTACCACTTTTTTTCCGTTTACGCTTACCAAATCCTTCTTTTTGAGAAAAGGTTTGCTCCATTTGGTATATAATATTGGTAATTTTGTCGGGCGGTCTTCCAACTGCACATTCGCGACATGTGAAATCCATTAAATTTACATAAGAAACATTTAATTCTTGATAGAGAGAAAACAAAATTTCTAGGTCAATTGTTTTAATTCGTTGTTCTCCTTCTTTAAATTCTAAAATACGCAACACACGGTCAACCATGGCTTCTTTTCCAATTTTATTTAAAATACTAACCACCCCTTCTCTATATGCTAGATTGTTCTTGATATTAATTCCTTTTTCCGGTTTAAATAATTTTTCAAAAGTGATTTTCCCACTGGCACTTGTTCTTTTAACACGAATATCAACAACATGAATTCCAAGTTTTTTATGCATTTCTTTGTTTTCTTCTTCATCTTCATCTTCATCTAAATGATAAAACCAAAACGTTTTATTGAATAAAAATGTGCTCAAATCGGAACATCGGCCAGCTATTGTGTGCATAACTAGTGCTTTCTCATTTTCATCTGGTTGTCGATTTGGGTCAATTTGTTTTTGTTGTGCAAGACTTCTAAGAACTCGTTGCTGGTATTCGTGTCGGTCAACATCTGCAAAATTGGAAATAATATCGGTAGTTTCGCCTTCTTTTTTAAATGCGTGTTGAATAGCTCCAATTGTTTCATCGTGTCGCAAAATAACCACATTTACACCTGGGACACAAGCACGACTAAATACGCGCACATTGTTTTTGTAAAATTCTCCACAAGGGTGGTCTTCTGACCATGGACTCATTGTATTTTCAGCACCGTGAGCAAAAATTGCAAATGACAAAATAAGTTCTTCCTTGCTCATTATATTATAATATATACAGGTGAATATTTTGGCTCTTTGATGCAAAATGAATTCTAAGCCAAGGGGGGGGCATTAAGCTTCCTAAAAATTGAAATCTTTTTTTGCATTTTTTACAAATGCATAAAACCCAATTTAACTTAAACTAATTTAAATTAATCCAAACCAATTTAATATAATGTCCGCCACTTTTAAAAGAACCGTAACCCAGAAGCCTCTTTTCGAGCTCATCATCCCTGAAAACTTCACCCCCAGAGGCAATGGTGATATGCCTGCAGAAGCAAACACCCTATATCGTATCCCAGAACACCAGCGTTTCCCCGCTTGGCCAACAACAAAGAAACAAAAACTGGTTGATTCCATCTTCAAGAATTATCCTATCCATGCATTCATTGCAATCCGCCACTTAGTAGTTGATGGAGACGATGTGACTGAATTTTGCAACATTGAAGACGGACAAACTCGCATGACCTCGCTCCAAGAGTATATGTTGAATGGATACCCTTCCGAGGCTGGCGACGGACCGAATGACGGAAAGCTGTATAGCGAACTCGAACCAGCAATGAAGGAGCGGTTCAAGAACTACCAGGTAACTTTGGAAGTTTTCTCAGGACGCGGAATCAACAATGATGTCATCGCCGACATCTTCAATCGCTTGAACAGTGGAAAACCGTTGGGCGACAACGACAAGTTCCATTCCAGAATGAACACACCCATCATGGATTTCTTGAACGAGCTTAAGGGCCACATGGATTTGCGCGACAACATTGAAAAGTTCATTGGTGCAATCGGAACCGGCAAATCGCGCAAAGGGCTTGGAGACATAGTGGGGGCGATTTTGGCAGTAGCAACCAGACATGAAGACTCCGGTGGACAAGCGTGCATCAATACCTCGTATGAACAGAACTACAAGTATTTGAAGAAGGTTCTCACAAACCCGCAGAGAAACGATGTGATTGCGTTCTTCAAAGCCTACTTTGTAATGCTGCATCGTGCAAATAGCTCAACAACAGCAAGACCCAAAAAACATTTGTATGGAAAACTCAGTGGGGTTCTTGGACTGTCTGTATTCTGCTGGGTATCCGATGGCCAAATCCGTAGTGAAATTGAGTGGTATTTGACCAAACTTATCCAGAATCCCAAATATGAACCAGCAACTTTTAGAGAACTCACCAAGGGTGATATTCGCAACTGCCAAGGTGCATCTGTTGCACGACGAGTGGACAAAATCATTATGGAGTATAACAACACACGCGGCGAACCTACAATTATATCATGTGAACAAAGCGACGATGACGAGTATGACAGCGAAACCGATGAATAAGCATAGCGAATAAGCATAGCGAATAAGCATAGCGAATAACCTGTATATAACCTGTATATAACCTGTATATAACCTGTATATAACCTGTATATAAGCATAGCGACATAACCTGTATATAAGCATAGCGACATAACCTGTATATAAGCATAGCGACATAACCTGTATATAAGCATAGCGACATATTTGCATTAATTTAATTAATTAAAAAAAACAAACAAAAGGCATTTTGCCTTTTGTTTTTTTCTCTCTTGTTTTTTTTCTTTCTTCGTTCCATTGTAAACAACTTTTCTCTCTATTATATAACAAATGGAAAAATACAAGGTAAAAATATTTGGTGCAAACAAAATGGTTGACAAGGTAATTATATTTGGTGCAGACGAAGAAGAAGATACATTTAATGAATTGTTTGACAAAGATGAAATTGCGGCTGAACAAATCACCCAAGAAATGTTAATTTTCTCTCCAGTTCAAATCCACCAAGATGATTCAGTTGACCAAGTGAAAAGAAAAATAATAAATGTAATTGGTTGCACCTACTCCGAATTGTATTTGTTTTGTTACAAAACCCGCACAATCAACCTGATGGATGCATTGATGAAATCCACCAAATCAATCATAACCAATAAGATATTTCATCAATTTTTAAGAAATATGGATTTAGAAGAAGCGAATGAAGAGAGAGAGATTTATGAACAAAAATATTTGATTTCTCTCGGGTTCAACAAAGAAGAAACGTATTCCATAAAAACCAGTTTAGGAATAGAATTCAACAAGGGTGCAAATTATCTGTTTTCTCCAAATCCCTTTTTAAATGACCCCGAAGTTATGAATAATATAACAACTTCGCCCAACGAAGACAAACATCTTGGAAAAGTGGACAACAATTGCATATACGCATGTTTGGCAAAAGATGTTTTTGAACATGCCGGAGATTTGACCGAAATGTATTCGCGTATGTATTTTCCAAATTTGCAATCCAAAAATATATTTGATTTGGTTGAATTGAATAATAAACAGAGAGAACTGCAGGCGGAAACTGATTCAAAAATGGAAGCCAAGTATTTTAATTCTTACAACATAATTGATGAATTGTATGACATATACTACAATGGCGAAAGCAAACTTTCGGATGTCAAAGAAGGAATCCGCGGTTTCACTATTGAAGTCATGCCAAACAACAAAATACACATGCCTCTGGATGCAATTTTTAAAAATATTAATTGCACCGCGGAGTTCCCATTTATTAAATACAATCCTGGCAAAAGGAGAGAAAGTATTTGCCGGTTATATAGCACTGGCATATCCAAAACGGGTAAGAAAATCCCATATTTGCCAAAAATCAAGATTATCAGTTTAAATAGTATTACTACAGCCAATAAACAAATTTCAATTTACAATTCAATTCATAAAATATTAATTACCATTGAATCTGACGGCGTTATCAAAATAATAGGCAAATTCAAAAATGGAGTAAAGACCACAAAACAAATGGAAGAAATTATAAAAAAATCGGTAAATCCGCTTATTGATAGTGTCAACCATTATTTAGCAAACAGCGGGTATAAGTTGACTGCAATTGAATCGCTTGAAAATGAAAATGTAAATATTGTAAAAATGGATTACGAATTTACAACCTACCTTGAAAATAAATTTATTGAAATAAAAAAAGGCAATTCAATTACGCTGAATGGGAAAAAATACAGTATTAAAGAAGGAATTTATAGCATTGATAATTTTATTCAAGAATTGATGAACCAAATTGGTGCAGATGGATTCAGCGTATCATATACTTCAAATAAATTAACATTTCATAATGATATTATTGAATTTAAAATGAGCACAACGATAAAAGAAATTGGAATTGGAGAGAAAGTAAGTAGTCTAACAAGTTCAAAAAATTCTCTCACGATGCCAAATAATATACAATTAATTGCAGACATGAAACTTGAGAATGCTTGTATATATCCGGTATTTGATGTTCTCGAAGGCGATGTCAAAAGTGGCGCACTTTTACAATTTAAACGAGTTGACAATTTAAAAAAAATGGATTTAATAAATTCATTAATCTACAATATGCTGAAAAAAAACGGAAATCCCAAAGATGCATATATGGGACTTGTTGACCAATATGGATTTGAAATCAATGATGCCAAATTGTTGGTATCTAGAGTAATTGAATCGCGAGATTTTATGACAAAAAACCCGGGTTTAATTACAACAATGAAATTAACTGGCAATGAATTAAAAGTTGTGGTTAATAATTTAAATAATATTCAATACACCGAGACATTAAAAATATATTTGGATAGTATTATAAAAATAACCCAGGAATTGGAAGTTCCAAATGAATGCAATGTGGTGGAAAAAGAGGACGAAAAAGAAAAAGAAAAGAAAGTTGCCAAAAAAAATATCGATATTCGTGAATTAATTTTGAAAGAAATGGAAGACAGAAAGAGAGAGAAAAAGGAAGAAGAAGAAGAAGAAGAAGAAGAAGAAGACGAAGAAAAAGAAAAAGAAGAAAAAGAAAAAGAAGAAAAAGAAGAAGAAGAAGAAGAAATTTTTGGCAACGATGCGGACAGTGATTATAATCCGTCAACCAGTGATGATGAACAAAGTGGAGGGTATAAAAAATCAGATTTTTCAAAAAAGTTGAAAGAAAAAGACCCCGAATTATATAAATCGGTCAAGACTGTAAATGGAAAAGAAGTACGATATTCAACATCATGCGCACATCAACCTGTTCTCATAACAAATAAAGAAAAAGATGAGATTGACAAAAAATACCGCGACTCATATGGAGAAGCGCTCGAATACGGCAGTTCAAAAGAAAACAAGAACTGGTATATTTGTCCTCAATTTTGGTGTTTCAAAACAAATACAAGCATGACAAAGGAACAGATAGACAATGGAGAGTGTGGAAAAGAAAAAGAAGAAAACAGTTTTGAATTTAAAGATTATGCAAAAAAAAACGAATACAACCCAGGCTTAATGAGTGGTAAACACAAGGACGAAAATTTATGCTTCCCATGTTGCTACAAAGAATGGAATTCGGATAAACAAAAAGCTACGCAAGATAAATGTAAAAAACACATTGAAGGTGAAAAACCAATAGATGTTGCCACCGATAAAAAGGGAATTACACAAAAAATTCTATTGCAAAAGACGGAATTGAAACAAGGACAATGGGGGCATTTACCAATTCAAATCCGGCAATTTATGCGAATAAAGCCTGAAAAAAAAGACGACGAATTTATATTTGTAAGATATGGCATTACAAAAAACCTAAAACAATCGTTGGTTGGTTGTTTGGCAGATGTTTATGCAAGAACGCAATCGCCGCCATCCGTTATTTCTATTCCGGAAATGAGAGAAAAAATTGCCAACGCTGTTACACCTGAACTTTTTAAGAAATATGGAAAAGGCAGTTTTGTATCTTTGTTTTCCAAAAAGAATAATGATGATGCTTATACCAATTTTCGCAATTACCTGTTGGATGAGAATTCCATCATTGACCACACTTATTTGTGGGATATTGTTTCGACCGATGGTCTCTTTGAAGATGGATTAAATATGGTAATCATGGATATTGTAAACAACGATATTACCGACAAAGTTGATGTCATTTGTCCATTAACTTCGTATGTAAAAAACTTTTTTGATATCAAACGAAAAACTATTTTTTTAATTAAAAATGGAAGCCTCTATGAACCAGTTTATTATGTTAAAAAATCAAACAAAGACGGAACCGCGGAGTCATTATTCGACACTAAAAATAGATTGCCCAATATCACATCATTGTTAGAACATCTGGAAAATACATTGAACAAATCATGCGTAAGTGAATACGTCAATTCTCCTATGAAAATCACGGATTTGATTTATTTATTAGAGAAGAAAACAAAAGGCTACAAAATAGAAAAACAAGTAGTGAATTATCAAGAACGAATCATTGCATTATTGGTAAAAACTCCTTCGAAAAAACACATATATGTTCCGTGCGAACCGTCTGAACAACAGGATGAATACCCAATTGTAGAAATGGATGACCCAAGTTTATGGTGTGATTTTGAGACGACATTGAGAGAACTGATGGAGTTGAAATTTGCAAATCCCAATATATTATGCCAACCAAAAGTGAAAATATATGACAAGGGAATCATTATTGGATTTTTGATGGAGACAAATCAGTTTATAAAATTGAGCGGCGACCCTGCCGAAAATATGGTGCAAGACGAAAAATCAAAAGATGATTTGGAAGTTGGTGACGGCAAAGACCCATATGAGATTGAGATGTCAATTCAAACCACAAGAACCAACGACCCCGCACGACTTCGTGCAGTTCAAAATATTCAATTGGAAAGTAATTTTTACTCATTGTATCGGTCTACTATTAAGACATTATTGGAAAATGACAATGAGAGTCGCAATCAAATTATTGCTATTATTGAAAATGAGGATTCTGCGTCTAAAGAAAAGTTGAGAGAAATAATGCAAACGGTTCGTAACAACAAAATGGATTGCAAACCAATTATTGCTATTATTAATGATGTTAATTTATCATACAAAGACAAATTAAAAAAGACAATGCAAATTGTAAAAGATGTTGTTGATATTTCAAAATTTGAAAATGAAGAGAAATACATTGAATTGTCGTATAAAGAAAAATTAAATAAAGTTGTTCAATTTATTCAAACAATTACAGAAGACGTGGTTATCTATGCAAAAATGTCACCATTTATGTTATCTGAAGTTTCGTATACTTGTGAAAAACAAGGAAAGAGTGGTGTGTATAAAGACGGGTGCCAATTAATTGTTCCGCAAAAAAATCTTGTTTCAAAAAAAGAAAATTCTGAAATATATCCACAACGTATTGCCGACGAAATTGTTCGGTTTGGTCAAATACAAAATTTTTTATTAAATTCAAATCAATTTTTAAATTTTGGAAATGTCAATTATAAAATTAATTCGGATGAATTCATTATTGGTAAAACCAATTTGTCTGAAAATTATTTTGATGATTTAATAAATCAAAACAATGAATATTTGCCGGCATTTAATTCAGTCAATGGAATACCATATGATATGGCAAAAACAAAATTATATTCGCCAAGAGATGTTAAAATTGCTGCTTTAGCAAAAGCTGATGAAGCAGAATCAGATGACGATTCCGACTGTGCAAAAGAAAATCCGTTTCGCGACCAAACCAAAGATAAACCAGATGGTGGTAAGGGGCAATATTGGGGTAAACTTGTTTTTCCAAGTGAAACCGAAATTATTAAATTCACTGATTCAGCGGTCTGCAGTTTTGGGCCTCTAATCTATATAATGGAACGAGTAAACAACAAAAAATACAGCATCGATGAATTAAAAGATATGTTGTGGATAGCGTATCGCGATTATATTGTAGACCCTGAAAATAAAAAAAAAATTGTAAAAATTCTCGGTATTCAAGGAAAACGCGGAATGATAAACGGAACCACAGATTTTGAAACTGTTTTAAAAAAAGAAGAATATTATATAACAACCCTGGATATATGGGTTTTTGCACAAAAATACAATGTGCCTATTATTTTGTTTTCATCGGATAATATTATGAAAGATGTTTCGATTGAAATAGAAAATAAATTGTATGATACATCAATCAAAAACACAGAATATTCAAATTCCTGGATAATTCTAGGAGGAGATGTTGACGATAAATTTTTCTTTTACGAATCCGCAACAGACGCAAGCCGTTATCAAGGTGTAATAAGACCACAGAAACTAATAAAGCAATCATTTTACCGAACCGAATTGAACGATTTATCAGAACGGGTGAGAAATATATTTGCAATGAAAAAAGTGTTTTCATTTGCGGATTATTTACAACAATAAATTATGGGTCATTTTCTTCTTCTTCATCATCGACAAATATGTCTTCTTCTTCTTCATAATAGTCGTATTCTTCAACACCTTTAATTGGTTCCAAGCTTATGCAATAAATATCATTGTATTTATATTTGTTTGCATTTAATTTATTGAACATTTTTGTATTCCAAATATCCTTGAATATTCCGTTTTTTATTTGTTGAAATGGCAAATGCCTGTCATCAAATACTATTTTGCCGTCGGGTGTCCGATACTTTCTTCCAAAAAAAGGGTTGTAAAGTGTAAAACAATCCAATAATTTTTCTGTCTCATTTTTATTCCGGTAATTATAATGGTTTTTTAAATATGGACGCAAAATCAAAAATAATTTTTTGATTGGAAACTCTTTGTGGACGCGTATATTGTATATGTAACACATATCAAACAAATCTTCAACAATGGTATCTGAAATATTTACGTCATTTGACAAAAATGAATCAATTGCCCATTCACATAATTGTGGTTTGTGTTTTTCAAAAAAAATGGCTAGACAAAAACCGCAATTGCAAAAATATGTTATTATGGTTGGGATTCTTATCTTGTGTTCCAAGCACCAAATGTAAATATTATACAAATTATGAAATTTGAAATTTAAGTTGGTGTATGGATTTTTTGGATATTGGGGATTTGCAAATAAATTGTTCTGATTAAGAAGTGACGTTGAGATAATATTCAACAAATCGTATATATTAAATGGATAAATCTGTTTATTTTCCAACAATTCAATCTTGGTTGTAGGAACAAATGGTGCCATTCTTAAATCATATTCTACGTCAAACTTTTTTATTTTTTTTAATTTGCATTTTTGAATAAATCTTTGCAAAATGTGATAAAGATTTTGTGCCTTGTAAAAATTTGTTTTGTCTTCCATTAATAAATATCTTGCAAATTTCAATTTAATTTCGCGAATGGGTTCTAATAAAATAATAGATTTCAATATATTATTTTGGTCCTTCACTGAAATAAAATTTGGGTCATTTTGTAGTATTGTATTGAAAATAGATTGCATTTTATTTATTTTACGTAAAAATGTTTAAGTGGTTTCTAAAAAATAAAGGAAGAATAAATAAGGGGAGAATAAATAAGGGGAGAATAAATAAGGGGAGAATAAATAAAAAAAATAATTATGTTTTTATTTATTTTATACCAATGCGACTTTGTTTTCTTAAAATATTTCATAATTATCATCACAACTACCTAGGTCATGCTTCTGAATATTTGTAATATTATTGTCAATATCAATCTTGCGAATGTCGCATTTCTCTTCTTCCGACGCAAGTTTTCCAAACTGTTCACCAATATCATAATCTTTATTAACATCGGATGAAGCAACATCTTTCATTGCATTCAAATCCAATAACAGATTGAACGCATTGGTTCCATAATAACCAGGTTGACCACACATCACATTGGCTGATACTCCACGCATCTGGTCAAAATCGCCGTGTCTACTTGCATCCAAGAACACTTCGGTGTGCATCTCATAGGTTCCCTTTGAAATGGGTCCAATGTCATCATTCATGATTCCTGAACGGAACATGGGAACCATTTCTGCTTTCACCGTCATTCGGTCGCACAAAATACTCAAATGGTGATAGTTGACATATGCATCACTTGCCTCCATCACTTCATTGAACTCGTTCAGAATGTTTTGGCGCGCGGCTTCAATTCCCAAACAGTTGTAGATTTCGCGAATGTCATTACTATATGTTCGGACGTAATCAATGAAATCCAATGCAAACAAATCCAACAAATTGGTTCCAGTTGTGTCCAAAATCCACGCATCTTTGGAGACGTATTTACTGTCTTCTTTGACGACCATGTTTTTGAGTAATCGTGGATTCACGTTGGTGATTCCATTAACACCTCGAAGAACAATGTTGTTCAACAAATTGTCTTGGAAATTCTTAAGCAAATAGATTTGGTCAGATTGGTCTAATGTCTCCGCCGCACCTTTCTTCTTTTTTAATAGTTCAGAATTTAATCGGATTCTGAAAATCAAATTGCTCGAATTCATGTCTGAAAATATACAGTTGACATTCTTGTCATGGCTTTGTTTAATTGCATAGTGAATGTCATCCATTGTAATGTTCTTCTCAAGCAATGTTTCCGCGTCGATTTCAATGCGAATTACCCATTTGGATTTGGATGCTTCTACTCCTTCGCCGTCCTGATTACAGTCATGAATAAATTCTTCAAATTCATAATACTGTTTAATAATGTCTTGGTCTTGGAATATTTTTGTATTTTTGTCATTCGGGTCAAAACAAATTTCGACGGATTTTACGACGTCCACCAATTTTGTGTGCTGTATCATGTTGCAATAATTGGTCGCGCGGTCCTTGTCGTATTGGTCCACCGGTCTCAAGAAAACTGTGGCGGAAGGTTTGTCCGGATTTCGAGTGAGTCTTAAAATTTCCTCGATTCTTGGCACACCACGTGTCACGTTGGATTTGGTTGCAACGCCACTGTGATGAAAAGTGTCTCTAACACATAAGCCATTCATGCAATCAAAGTTGCGAGTATCTTCAACTGTTAAATCATATGCATACTCGGTAGTATTAGAAACCTCCTCAATAGATACAATTTTGTCAAACTCCAAATCCTCACATCGTCCGTTTCTCAATTCCATGACAATTTCACCATTTATTTCATTGGGAATCATTAAGTCGGATTTGCAATAATCATATTTGAATGATTGTTCAAGAAGCTGTGAAATTCGGTCGCGTTTAGATTGAACTGGTAAATTAAGCATTTGTGCTAATTTTATGCTTTGTCCATTGCGCACTGTCAAAAGATAACCCTGCTTTATATCAGTGGAACCGCGGTTATTGGATTCTACCTTCTTAGGCTTATGTATCTTTGAAATGACACCAAGGTTTTTCAACATTAGTTGCACACCTGTCAATAATTTGTGCGAAACTGATAATACCTCGATATTCTCAATCTTGCCTTTATTCATCTTGACACAGCCATCTCCACCAATATATGCATCCAAGAATCCCAATACACATTCTCGGTTTGAAAATATGATTTTGTCTGAGACATACTTATTATGGCTTAACTTTCCACACAGGTTATCAATAATATTGCATAAAATTGTGCTATATATGCGAATATCTTGACTGGTCCACCCCTCCTGGATTTTATCTTTATTCAAATAAATCTTAGTTGTTAAGTTGTGTCTTTCACACCACTCCTCAATGCGTTTCAAATATTCATCATCATTGTTTGCAATTGAGATTTGATGTTTTGTCATACATCCTTCCGCACAATAAGCACCAACCAAGTATCCAAAATCGTAATCTAGGTCAAGTTGTTCGGGTATGATGTAATTGCAGATGGAATTTGTTTTAGTATAAACATTACCAGGAGCATATACAACTTTCTCACTAGGATTTGTTAAAGCTTTGTAAGCAGAATCACTTCGTCCATAAGGTAATACAAATGATTTTCCCGAATGTTTCATCCACCATTGATGTTCATTGACAACACTCTTGGCTTTCACCATTTCTGAGCCATAAATATATTTGGACGGTTCCAGAATACTTCTTAGGTCAAGTTTGGTATTTTCTGCATAGTCAAGCGCTTTCTTGGAAACCGGAAGATAATCGCCAACTTTCAAATCCTTACCTTCAATTCCAACAATTTTACCGTCAACTAATTTCAAGAATGATTTGGCTTTGGTTGCAATCAATTCTCTGCATCCTTTGGTAGTAACTTTCAACATTGTGTTTGTCCCATCTTCGTTAATTACTGGATGCTTGGTGACTGCCTCAATTCTTCGCCATACTGTTTCACCATCTTCGTTTGCAGTGGGGACTTCATAGTATTCGGACAACTCTGCATATGTGGTGTCCTTGTCTTCCATATAATCCAACTTGCGAGATGTTGTAATTCCCCATTTGGTAAAGTCGCCAATCTGAACACACTTGATTTCACCAGCCGAGTTCTTAACTAGAATTTCAGTCTCGTAAACGAATGAATTTAAAGTCAGCTGCGTAGTGGGTTCGCCAATTGATTGACCAGCAATAACACCCACCATTTCACCCGGATGCACAATGGATTTCTTATAATTTAGAATAATATGTTCCATTAGAACAGTGACCGCCTGTTTATTAAATCGCTTCTTGATTAAAATCTCCTTTGGCGACAGATTGAATGAGAACAAGATTTCAAACAATCGGGTCACATTAAACATTTTCTTCAGCTTTGCAAGCGTTTCGTCGCAAACAGCAATGAATTCCAATGGAGTAATATCCACCGCACTGTTTGATGTTATATTCATCTGTCCTTGAATATTTTGAACAATGTGCTGGAATGCAATGGGGGCTTTAATTGTGTTTTCATTCTTGAACTTGAACACTTTATCAACCAGTTCATCGCGATACACTATCAACTTCTCAATGCGCGTTTTGCACATTAATTTGGTTTCATCTTTTTGTTTCTTGAAACGCTTCGCAGTATCGGTCGTGTAAATTTGCATTAAATCCTTGTTCTCGCCATCATTGATTCCAACAAGGTCATAATACATGTAAATGTCATCAATTGACATATTTACCAACTGGATGCTCTGGTTTTCAACGCGTGTGGTTTCCGCACCGTCGTCGCCATATGTGAACTGGACAATTTTGCCCATGTTGTTGCGAACCGTGCCGTCATATTCGACCTTCAAATCCTCGAGACCCTTAACCAACCGACGCTGAATATATCCGGTCTGACTCGTATCTCTCACTTGCAATCCATTTGCCAAACCAAAATTCAATGTTGTTGGAATGGTAAGGTCATACATTTTAGGGTGATTTTCCACACCAATTGGCACAATTTCAACAATTGGGTCTAAAACAACATTGTTGTGGGTTGCAAAGTTGCGATGAGTTGTGTTCCATTGGATTGCAACTAGTTTACACTGTTTCTTGTCATCCAATAATTTCACTTTCTCTGCAAATATTTTGCCCCACTGTGAGCGAATGCTGATTCTGTAAGAAGGCTTGATATTCACAGTTCCCAAGTTATTCTTCTTCAATTGTGTTTGGAACACTTTGCAGAAAATTCCAATACGCGAGCACAACATACTGATACCTTCAATTAGACGTTTTGACGAAGAACATGCCTCAACACTGTTCTTTGAAATGGTTCCGTCTCCAGAAAAGTATCCACTAAGAAGTCCGCAGATATAATCAGTGTTTGCAACAAATGCTTCAGTATGAACGTATTTATTAGAAGCACCGTGACCAACCAATTTGCTGATGAATTGTGACAACACAGCGGAAGAACCTCTTACAGTTGTTGTTAATCCACCAATATGATTGGTTTTCTGCAACTCGGTCCAATGAATTTGTTGTTTACTAAACCACAATTTAACAAAATTGCGTATACTTTCATTGTTATTTGTGATTGAAATAGAACTGTTGTTCACATTTCCTTCTGCCAAGAATAAACCAACAAAGACACCATTTTCGTAATTTAATTCAAATGTATCGCAAATTTCTGCATTAACAACTCTTTGAGCATGATAAGGATAAATGCAGCCATCTTTAATGTTTGCATTATTGCATCTGACAGTTGTTCTTTGCAACGAAGACTTTTTAATGTAAGGAAGTTGGAATGCAGTTCCGTTATTTTCATTCCACCAACCTGCAGGTATTTTATTGCGGGACTCCATTGTTTCATTCATTAACTCAATTGCCTTGTTGAAATCAGTTCCAAACACAAAGTCTTTCTTTGACAAATAATCGGCCAAAAGAATCTGGTTCAAAACAGTTGGCGGTTCACACAATTCAGCCGTAACTGGAACACAATCACCCACACAAATCTCGGGAGTTAGCATTTCATAGAATCCCTTTCTCTCCTTGTTCCAAATTAATAATGATTTACTTTCGGTCACAGTTACTGTGCGACCACCCAAAGTCTTTATCTCATATAATTTGGTTCCTGGGTCGTGTCTTGTAACCGCTGTGATTTCTTCCCATGAAACCTTTCCATTTTCGCAAGTGGTTGGAACATAAATATTGTTCACATTCAGCAGTTCCATATTTTTCTCGTCAAAATGCTGAACTGCATCAACACTTGCGTCTAATTTGCCATCAATCCAGCGGCCAATTTCCGTGTAAATTGGCTTGCCGTTTTCGTCAATTATCACAATGGGGGTTTCCCATGTTACAGATTTCACGGCAGTGTCAATCAAACCCATACGACCACCCATCGCGTGGAAGAACAATTCCGGTGCAGTCAATCCAGAAATGTATGAGTTCTTGACAAAACCGCGTGCTTCTGGGGAGTCGTCGTATTTGCTGAAATGAGGCAGTGTTCGGTTGTCAAAACCGTAGGGGACACGCTTTCCATCAATACTTTGCTGACCCAGACACGAAATCATCTGGGAAATATTCAACATAGAACCCTTGGAACCGGATTTGACAATCTTGACGAATCTGTTACTTTTGTCCAAACTCTTGACACCAATTTTACCAGTTTCGCTGGTTGCATTGTTCAAAACATTGCCGACTTGGATTTCAAACTCTTGGACATTTGTTTTGCCCGAATTGTTTTCGAGTATTCCAAGATGGACTTTGTCAATAATATCCTTGACATCGTTCATCTTTTCCATAATTACGCGCAACACTCGTTCCGTGGTTTCGGAGTTCGATATCAAATCACTAATACCAACACTGTATGCACTGGTTTTCATGTATTCGGTAATTATCTGCTGCAAATCATCAATGTAATTGGAGCACGCCATGTTTCCGAAATCGTTGCAGATACGGTTCAGAATACCTTTTGTTCCTGAACCGAAGACACCCTTGTCGGCCTGTCCTCTCATGTATTTTCCGTCATTGATTTCCAGAACATTGTTGGAGGTGGTTGCATCTTCATCATCCTCAAACAATTTGGTTTTGTATTTTAATGAAATTGGGGGGGTTATTTGCGATAATATGTCGAAGCTGGTAATCTGCTTCTTTTCTCTCAATTCCTTCATATCCACTTTGGAATAACCCATCAACAAGTTCATTGCTTGTCTTGGGTTAAATTTCACGTCTTCTCGTGTGAATAGATACGAACCCAACATGGAATCTTGGTATATACCAATGATGGGGGCGTTGCTGGAAGGACTAATTATCTGGTAGGGAATCGCCGCCAAGTTTCGCAACTCGGACTCGGACAATTCGTTTTGGGGTTGATGTAGATTCATCTCATCTCCGTCGAACGATGTAGTCCGCTGCATTTCTGCAGCGGACGGACTGTATCTTAAGCTTGCTCTGGCTGACTAGACCTTCATTGCAAACCAACACCCGTTCAGTCTCTGAATGCCTTCCATCGTCTATCATAGCGACATTAGGAAGTGACACTGCGGATTGCCCATTTCAAATTCATTTTTTACGAATTATCATTTATCACATTATTACCATCGGGTTCGGCGATTAACCGAGATCCCTTCGTCTGTTTCCATAACGAAGGTGGTAGTGATAACTTTAGGGGATTCCCGAACAACAAGGTGTTTTGCAAATAAATTTATATATTCTTGAGGCATTTCTATATTATTTTCTTTATGGTATATTGTTAATTTATTAAGATGATTTTCTATTTGTGATGGTATTATTTTATTATTTTTTTCCAAGTTTTCTTTTGGTGATAGTGCAGTTGTATTTTTCCAATTAAATGCAAGTTTTTGTTCATTTTCATCATCCAGATTGAATTTGGATAAAGGAATGACGTGGTCAATGTGCCAGTCTTTTCCGCGATTATTTAATGTATAGTTTGAATTATTGTATTCAAGCCATTTTAAATATTCTTCCGAATTGCAACCAAGATATTCAATTGTGTGTTTGTTTTTATTTTTATTCAATGAAATATAAATTCTGGAACGAACTGAGCGTTTAAACTTTTCCAATGGTTCATCGCGTTCACAATCCGCACATTTTAAACGATTGAACCGGAATCTTGTTTTTGGTTTTACTTCTTTGCAATATTTACATATTGCATTTTCTTTACCAATTTCTTGTTCTAGTTTTTCAAGTTTGTCTTGTTTAATTGTATTGCGCTCAGCCAGACGCTTCTGCTTAAAAGCTGTTGCATCTTCAATTAGCTTCTTACGCAATTCATCGTTTGTTGCATATTTTTTTCGTCTTTTTTCATTATTGCATTTTTTACAAACTGTTCTATTTTTCACAATTTCACTACTTGGCATTTCTATATTACAACTATTGCATATCACCATTTTATCATCACTTATTTCAATATTTTTATATCTTGTTCTTGTGTATTTGTTGCGACATTCTTTACAAACATTTTTGTTTTGTATAAAATTATCAGTTTTTTTTATTTCATTACATTTTGAACAAGGTTTTGTATCTGCTTCCATCTTATTATATTATCCATTTTGTATTTATACCATTTTATTTATTCTATTTGCCTCTATAAATTTACTCACTAGGAGGTTTCACGCTTTTAACGCCTCCTGTTGCGAACCTCGACGTTTTTTGATCCGCATTGTAGGGCTTTGTCTGACCTACATTATACCCTACATTTCTGTAGGGAGTAGACTATATCTTATTCCATATCCGGCTGATTAGACCTTCATTTATGAACCACTGTCGTTTAGTCGTTGAACCTTCCCCGTGCTCTATCATAGCGAGTTTAGGGGCATGGCTGCGGGTTATCCAATTCTTCACTTTTTTACCATTGGGTTCGGCTGTTAACCGAGTTCCCCCTGCACGTTTCCGCATAGGGGTGGTAGTGAAGACTCTAAGGAACTTCCCGTCAATTTGGCAGTGTTGCATCTTACGCCTTTTTGGCATAAGACACTAGGAGGTAGCACGCTTTTAAACGCCTCCTGTTGGCGACACAAAGTTTATCGCACACGTTCATCCGAAACGTATCTCCACGCTTCATCACTTTCACAATATGACACATCATACTCATCCTGTGCAAACTGGGCTGACGATTGAAAAGCACCGCGTCGCCATCCATCATATGTCGATGAACCACGTCGCCGTTTTCCAATCGGATGGAATCGCGGTCCACATATCTCAACGATACATTGGACCCGTCCTTCTTCTCCAGAATCTTTGCACCGGGATACTTCTCCGGTCCGTTTTGAACCAATTTGGTTAAGAAGTTTTTGTTTCGGTCATTGACAACCACCGGTTTTGTCAAACACATGGCCACCTTCATCGGAACACCCAGCTGGCGCGCAGACAAATTGGGGTCGCCAGTAATGACTGAACGCGCACTGAAGTCCACACGCTTACCCATTAAATTACCGCGAATACGACCATTCTTGGAATTTAGACGGCCGGTAATGCACTGCAATGGACGCCCAGTTCGCTGCGCCATCGGCACCGCACCCTTCACTTTATTGTTAACAATCATCGCAACATAATATTGCAAAACAGTGGTTAACTTGTTAATCAATTCTGGTGAAACAGTGCCGCTGCTAATTCGGTCAGCCAAATCCTTGTTTGTCTTGATAATATGGCCATAAATGTTTGTCAAATCGTCTTCTGAACGCTGGTTAGCATCCATTTTAACAGACGGTCTTACAGAAGGCGGTGCAACAGGCAATACCTGACAAATCATCCAGTCGGGTCTAGACCAGGTTGCACTAAATCCCATAAACTCAACATCTTCGTCCGATATGCGCTTGAAAATTTTCAAAACAATTTCGGCAGATAAAATCATTGACATGTTTTCAGATTCGTTTACTAAATTGCCCCAGGAAGCATTGATTGTCGCCATGTCTTCAAGTTTGATTTTATCCGGTTGTTTGCATCCGCATCCAGATTCAGTTAACTCGCCACAGCGTTTAACATTTTGACACAATGGGTAAACATAGTCCCAACGTTTGTATGAATTCATTTCAAGAACATGTTTGTGGTCGTCTTTGTTTATCAATAACTTGCTGCATTTGAAACATACACATTTGAGGATTTTCATGATTTCCTTGATATGCTGAATAAAGAACACTGGACGCGCCATTTCGATATATCCAAAATATCCGGGCGTTTGAATATATGTTAATCCGTCAGTTGGGCAAATTGAACCAGGTCCGAGAACACCCATTCTTGGGTCAAACAAACCACCCGGCACTTCTTTGTTACCAACGTAGGTATCCTTTGAGACAACTTCTACTACACCAGCTTTGCGTATCTCTTCTGGCGATGACATTCCAAATTGAATCCCAATAATTCTACTGGGATTCTTGTATGCTGCGTTTGATACTTGTTTGTTTCCTGACATTTTTTAATAGTTGCTATATATTATATTAGGTATTATTTATATCATTTTACAAAACACTAAAGTAAAATTCAATTTTACAAAAAACATTTTTTGAAAAATTCATAAAATTGATTTTTTAAAACAAAATAAAACCAAATGCACAAAAACATAATATAATCAAAATGCCAAGAACTAAGACCGAAATTATCACCAAGAACAAGAAATACAAGAAGAACAAGCCCGAATCCGATTCGGAGGAGGATTCCAGTTTTGTATCTGATTCTGATTCGGATGAATCAGGATATAGTGAAATCGAGACCCCCAAATCAAAGAAGAATAAGTCCAAGAAAACATTTTCTGACGACAATTCTGAAAATTCCGACGATTTGGCGGAACTCCACAAAACCTTGCAATCATTATTTCCTTCCAAATACATGGATGACAAAGTTGTGGCAGACAAGAAGAAAAAGAAAGATAAAAAAGAGAAGGAAAGAGAAAAAGCACGAAGAAAGCACAAATCAAAGAAATATGAATCTGAGTCAGAAGAAGAGGAGGAAGAAGAAGAAGAGGATGAGGAAGACATTGACTCCGACGAAGAGACAGTGTATGAAGACATTGACTCCGACGAAGAAGATGATGAAGAAGAAGAAGAAAATGCCGAGAAAAACTACAAAATTACTTTTACAATTGGCGGCAGCCAGTTAAAAAACAAAGTTCAGTCCAATGTATCCAACGACGAATATGGTTCCGACGACGAAAAAATGTTTATGAAGGAGACCTTTGAACCAGTTGGAATGCCATTGTCGCCTTCCGTTTCAAACCAGTCTTTGTCTGAAAGCGTCATTGCAAAGAAGTCAAAACCCGAAAAGAAGAAGGTCAAAGACGACGCCAGTGATACCATGTCTGAGGTGGTTGATATTGGAGACAAATACAATGAAATCATTGAACTTAAGAAGATTTTGGTGGATAAGTTAAAAGCAAAACCAAACAACCAAATTATCCAAAAGGCACTCAAACAATGTGAGCACTCCATTGCCAAATTAATCAAGAATGCACGTTCCAAGAATGCCAAAGTTTATGAGGACATGATTAATTTTGCTGACACTCAAGAGATGGCGGACGAATTTGGATATTTTAAGAAGAAGCTGTCCAACAAGGAGCAATTAAAGATTATGAACGATTTGAATGATATTAATAAGTTCATGTATGTAGAGAAACCATATCGTTTGTCTTTGCTGCAATCCAACATTCCGCCTAAATTCAAAGCGATTGCAATTCAGCGTCTAAACCAGTTGAGTATGATGGAGCCCGGCGAACCCGAGTATTTTAAACTTAAAAACTGGGTCGACAATTTCATGCGAATTCCTTTTGGCATCTATAAAAACTTGACTATCAATATTAATGATGGTATTGATAAGTGCAGTGAATATGTTGTCAATGCAAAGAAACAGTTGGACAACTGTGTATTTGGATTAAATTCGGCAAAGATGCAAATTATGCAGATGGTGGGACAGTGGATATCCAATCCTGGCTCGATGGGCACAGCCATTGCTATACATGGCCCTCCAGGTACCGGGAAAACTTCTCTTGTTAAGGACGGAATCAGCAAGATTTTGGGGCGCGAGTTTGCGTTCATCGCACTTGGTGGATGTGGCGACAGCAGTTTCCTGGAAGGCCATTCTTACACCTATGAGGGAAGCACTTGGGGCAAAATCGTGCAAATCTTGACGGAAAGCAAATGCATGAACCCGGTCATCTACTTTGACGAGTTGGATAAGGTCAGTGATACTGCAAGAGGCCAAGAAATAATTGGAATTTTGACTCATTTGACAGACACGTCGCAAAACAGTCAGTTTCACGACAAGTATTTCTCGGAAATTGAGTTGGATTTGAGCAAGTGTTTGTTTATATTCAGTTACAATGACGAGAAACTGATAAACCCAATTTTGAAAGACAGAATGTATAGAATTGTGACAAAGGGATACGATTTGAAGGAGAAACTAACAATTGCGCGAAACTATATGTTGCCCAAGATTCGCGAACAAGTTGGATTTGGACAGGATGATATTGTTATCAGCGATGACGTTTTGTCACACATTATTTCCAATCAGGCGAAGGGTGAAGAAGGTGTGCGTAATTTGAAACGAACTTTGGAAATCATACATACCAAACTGAATTTGTATAGACTGGTGAAGCCGGAAACAACAGGCATTTTCGAGAAAGATATGGGAATTAAAGTGACATTTCCATATACTTTGACAAAAAAAGATGTGGATACTTTGGTGAAAGTGGAAGAGTGCATTAGTCAAAGTGTTTTGAACAGTATGTATCTATAGGGGGGCTTTGCCCCCCCTATGACCCCCTCCTCGGTATAAAATTTAATTAAAAATATATTATTTTTTTTGCAAAAATAATATACATACATTTATAAGATGTAGTAAATTGACATCCAAAGTGCCAATAAACCAAATGAAAAATAAAGTCGAAATGCGTTTTCATTAAATGTAAAAGTTAGTAAAACTGCCAATAATATTACACCTTTTCTCATTTAAAACGCCCATTTTATATGAAAACTCATAAATAATTCTTCTTAATTTTTCGTGTATTATTTTTCTTGGATATATATTTTTCTGGTCTTTCATAAGCACCTTTAATTATGTTTCTGTATTTTTCTTTTGGAATATTCATAATTGTATTGGTTATATTTTCCTTTAATTCTGCATGTGTTAATCCATCTCCCAATTTATGAACTTTTTGTAATCGTGATTTCAACATACTAAAATAATTTTCTATGGAATTGGTAAAATGTTGATATGGAACAGCATATAATAAATGGTTGTCTTTGTTTATTACTTCTTTTACCTTTGGATTTCTATGACTACTTGCATTATCTAAAATAATTAATTTATTCTTAAATTTATTAGTTATATTTGCTTCTAAAAACTCTACCATTCTATCAGCATTTATTCCACTTTTTTCATATAAATCCCACCCAGCAACACCATTAACCGAAATCGCAAATATACCTGTATATTTTTTGAATACTTCTTGTGATTGTGTTTTTATCACACATCGTTTTCCTTTTTCGCTATAACAATGGTTTCGTTTTTGCAATGACTTTATACTTGTTTCATCGATGCAAATAATATCCTCTATTTTGTATTTTTTTACTTCATCATAAAACTCTTTTATGTTTTTGTTTATATAAATATCCTTACCAAAACGCTTTACTGGTTCGTGTCTTATTCTCGTCATTTTCAAAGTAATATTATTATCGTGTATAATACGACTTACATGAGATTTATTCAAATCCAAATTAGGAAATTTATTTTTCAGTAAATGTAATAAATCTTCAGTTGTAATCGTTTTATTTTTCTTAATTTCTTGTAATAAAAAATCTACATGTTCTTTATGCACCTTATACGCTTTTGGTGTTCTTTCATAACCTGTAATTTTTCCATCTTTTTTATATTTTTGAACCCAACGCATTAAACTTCGTCTGGTGCATTTGAAAACTTTACACACATCTTCTTGTGATTTGTCCTCGACTAAATAATATTGCACTGCGGTTTCCTTGTAATCACTACTCTTTTGGTAAGTCATGTATATTTATTATTATAATATAAATTATTTAAAATTATATCATATTATTACAATAAAATGGATGAAGAAATAAATAAATTAAAACATGAAATCCATGAACTAAAAAATAAAAATATAGAATTAGAAGAAAAACTAAAATCATATACAAATCCAACACGAAATAAAAAATATTATGAAAAAAATAGTGATGCTGTAAAAGAAAATGCAAAAAATTATATAGAAAAAATTAAAGAAACAAACCCTGAAAAGTTAAAAGAATGGCGACATCAAGCATATTTAAATCGAAAAGCAAAATTAAAGGTAAACGAAGAAACAATTAATGTTTAGAACTTCTATATTTTCTTTGCAATACTCTAATACATTTATTAAGTTTAATCCAATCACTTTCCCATATTGTTATTAGATTAAAACCCATATCTATAATTTGTTGCTCTTTGCTTATGGTAGATTGATATAATTCTCCAAAAGTGCATTTTGTTGTCTTATTAAATTCGTTATTACAAAATACATTAGGATTTCCGTGCCAATAGTCACCGTGAAATTCATATATTGTATTTGTTTCAATACAATACCCATCTGCTTTAAATCTTGTATTTGGTATTTGATATTCGTTAGAATTTTCAGCATGTTGAATACAAATGTTGTCTTTTATTTGAATAAAATTTAACCATTTGATTTGTGCTTTAGAATATTGTTTTCTTGAGCATTTTGAACATCCTTTACCACTTAAATGGTCGTATGGTCTTTGTTCAAAATTACCATGTTCTTGACAAATTATAATAATTTTAGTATCACTATTCACATAATCAATTTTTGAATAATCATATTTATCATTGTGAATAGATTTTGCTTTTTCTATAAACTCTGTATTATTGCTTCTACAATTATTTGCGTTTTGTTCAATTCCACATTTATGACATCCATGTCCGCTAAAATGGTCTGATGGTATTTGTTCAAATTCTCCATGTTTTTTGCATAAAATTTTTACTTTTTCGTGTGCTTTTTTATAATCAACTATTGAATAATCATATACTTCACCATGTATTTTTTTTGATTTTTCAATAAATATTAAATTATCATAATTTCTATTATCTGAGCTTTGTTCTATTCCACAATTTGCACATCCGTGTCCGTTTAAATGATGACATGCTCTTTGTTCAAACTCTCCGCCGTGTTTTTTACATATAATAATAACCTGTTCTTGTGCCTTTGTGTATATAGATTTAGAATAATCATATTTGTCGCCATGTACTTTTATTGCATCATTAATAAAATCAATATTTTGTCTTTTTTGACCAGCACATTTTCCACATCCTTGGCCAATTAAATGATTAAACGCCCTTTGTTCAAACTCTTCGTGAATTTTACATATAATAATAACTTTTTCTTGCGAATTAATATACTTAACTTTTGAATAATCATATTTATCACCGTGTAATTGCGTTGCTTCATTAATAAAATCAGTGATAGTTTTATAGTTTCTTGCACATTTTGAACATCCTTGACCAAATAAATGTTTAGAAGGTCTTTGTTCAAAATAACTATGAACTTTACATATTATTGTTATTTTTGTTCTTGAATTAATGTATTCAACTTTTGAATAATCATATTTATCACCATGAACTTCTTTTGCTTTATTAATAAATTCTTTCGTTTTATCTGTCATATTATTTGGTCTTTACTAATATAACATAAATATATTTTTATATCAATTTTATAAATTAAGTTTTTATGCGTAAAACTATTTAAATAAATGTATTTAGTAAATATATAGAATGTCTAACAGAGTAAAGAAAAAGAAGAAAAAGGAGGATTTCAAAGAGTTTAGGAATGCCGAAAAATCTGCCTACAAAACTTTCAAAATACCTTTGAAAACAATTTTAGTTAATCATGCTACAATCCAACCTGTAATAAACCATTTAGTCTTTGAAATGAACGATTTGGTTATTCACACTTATCAATTTATTCGTTTATACATTTTGCACCAATACACAAATAATCAACCATTGCCTGAATTAGACGACACATTTATTTTATATTGCATAAAATCACTTGGAACAAGGGATAATAGAGGAAAGAAAGGAAAAGACACAGAACTTTTAGAAGTATTAGAGCAATTCTACAAAACTGAATATCAACCTTTACTTAACCACGAAAAAACTAATTTGAAAAATACAACGTTCTTATTACCCTATTTAGCAACACAAATTCATACTTCATTGCATAATAATTTTCAAGAACATTTTATTCAACATTTTTTACGATTTATTAACAAAACTACCAATGAAATTACAGAAGACAAACCAACGTTATTTCAATTCAAGAAACAAATAATGGATTTGAGTGAAACTGATGCAATGTTTTCAAATTGGAAACAACAGCATTTACCTAATATTTTGCCTACGGAAATTAAAAAGTCAATTCATTATGATGTAAAAGTGAAACCATTTGATTATTTGAAGGGAATGATGTATATGAATTCTTTATTGGAAAAACAAGAAAGTAAATTATTCCAACCATTACCACTACGAAACAATATCATTCCAAAACATATTATTATTGATACTGCAAGTTTAATAAATCTATTTTGTCCTGAAAAAGACAAAAACGGAAACAAAGTGAAAAAAGGTGAATTATTGAATAATGTAAAAGACAATCAACAAGAAGTATGGTGCAATTTTTTGAATTTGAAAAATAAAATATTCAAGAATAAACATTACCAATTTCATAACCAAATTCAAACAGACGGAATTAGTTGTTGTTTGCTTTTTATCAGAAAAGATTTGAAGGATAAAAAATGGGGGTCGAGAGTTCCTGTTTTACAAGAACAAGATTTTTATAATATTGAAGATTTATCAAAAGAGCAATTAGATACATTGAAGGAACGGAATATTGTTGGTTGCGATCCAGGTAAGCGTTCGTTAGTTTATATGATGGATAAAAATGGTAATAAATTACAATATACTGCACCACAAAGAAAACGAGAAAGCAAAGCAAAAACAAACCAAAGGATTTTATTAGAAGAAAAGAAAAGAAATAAAATTGTTGAAAAAGAAACCATATTATCACTTCAAAATAGTAAATCAGTTGATTATGAAAAGTTCAAAGTGTATCTTGTAGAAAAGAATAAATTGAATAAAGAAACAACTGAATTTTACAAACAAGATACATGGAGAAAAATGAAGTTTCGACAATATAGTTATGGTAAGAAATCAATAGACACATTCCTGAATAAAATTAAGGAAACCTTTGGAGAAAATATCATCATTGGTTATGGAAATTGGAGTAGGTCTACACAAATGAAACATTTTATGCCGACAATGAATAAGGGGTTAAGAAAATTAATTCATAAAAAATATGATACAATTACCATAAACGAATGCAATACAAGTAAAAAGTGTTGCGATTGTAATAATGATTTAGAGTATTACAAAGATAAGGAAGGGAAGAAAGTATTTAGGTTATTAGTCTGTTCTAACTGCGTGAGTTGCGAAAACAAAAAAATCGTATTTAGAACAAGAGATGCTAATTCTTCCATAAACATAATGAAATTAACACGTTATTGGATAGAAAAACAAGAACGACCATTATGTTTTCAAATTTCGTCTTTCACATCTTCAAATAAACAAAAGGAAGATGAAAAAGTAAGACCATCGTAGGTGAAATTCCTACTATTGATTTTACATTTTTTCTTATTTTTTTGCCCTCTAAAATGGGCGTTTTAAATGAGAAAAGGTGTAAAATCACTGGACTCAAAGAACAATATAATCTATTTCTGTATTCCATTTTTTGATAATAATTCATTGACAATCTAGATTTTCTAGATTTTCTCTCAACTGCTTCGTGAGAACTGCATAAATTATAAACACCAAATACAATCAATAAATTGATTACAAACCACTTGATAAATTTTGTTTTGTTTTCTATATTGAAAACCGTCATATATGATACATTTATAAATAATATCTAAATGAACATATTGCATAGTAGTTTCAATTTTGTTAACGACGGCGATTTGTTTTTTTGCGATTATTTTTAGATTTGCGTTTGCTTTTTTTGTTATTACGACGCCGACGACGAGTTCCGCCTTGTGCAGAAGCAGGTGAAGCAGCAGGTGTAACATCAGGTGTAACATCAGGTGCAGTAGGTGTAACATTAGATTCTAATATATCATCTTTTTTCACAACCAAAATATCCATATTAAATTGTGGTAATCTAATTTGTCGGTTTTTTAATGCATTAGCACAATTTGGGTCGCCGTTTTCCTTGCAATTATTTAGTGTTTGTTTTTTCCAGTTTTCTTTTCTTTCACTAATTTTTGTTTCATCTTCAAGTAGAACTTTAAAAATTTTATTTTTATTTTTATTTTGTTTAAATTCATTAAATTTATCTTCAGTTAACGCTTCTAAATATTGTCCTATAACATCATCATAATCATCATTATTATTTGGGTCATATTCTTTAACCACTTTTATATTAATTGGGTTACCATCCTTATTCTTAATTTTATACAATGTAATTGACATTCTATATTATATAACCACATATTAAATAATATAATCTATTTTTTTTGCAAAAATAATATAAAAATAAACAGAAAGACATTATCCCAAGTAAGGAGGGGTCAAAGGGGAACTACGTTCCCCTTCTATTTGCCAATTTGGTCGGACGCGCCTAAAGCATTTCCACCTCTACTTGTCAGCATCTTAATATCTTCTGGGCTCAAACAAATATTTCCCTTGGAATTTGTGTATCCATATGGTTTGCAACTGGGGTTTGCATCATTGTTGTACATGAAACCAATGATTTTCTCGTCGCCATACGCACCCGACTGAACGCCCTTAAATCCAGAAACTTTTATTGCGGGAGAATTGTATTCGTCCATGGGTTCGAATGCTTCTAAACTTTGTTGTCTTTGTTCAAATTCCCCCTGCATTTGCTCAAATCCTTCGTAAGGATACTCGTTCAAGGATTTTACCGAGGAATATCCAACAACGCCACTATTTGCCAACATTGCACCAATAAAAATGACTAAAAGTAATCCAACAATGCTTAATAATCTAGTATCCATCTTTTATAACTAATATTCAGATAAAATTATTTACCTGGTCCATCCTTTGTTTTTTTTGGTAAATCCGTGTTTATTTTTTGTATTTTTGTTTTTGTCAGATTATCGGAACTGTCTTTTATTTTATCTAAATATGGTTGAATAGTTGCATCGTTCAAATATTTCTTTATTTTCTCATAACTATCTACCATTTTTTGTCGTTTATCTTTCACCTTTTTTGTATAAGTCATTTGTATCAAACTATCTACTAAATTGTTTCCAACATCAATTGCAAGCTGGATATTGCTATTTATTGTATTTTCAAATTCAGCGTTCATAGTTTTAATTGCACTATCGCTGTTTTCAAATGTGATATTTATATAATTATTCCAATCATTCAGATTGGGAATTTTTCTATTTAATTTATTTATTTTGGGTGAGACATTGTTAATAACATAGTTGTAATAATTTTTTGCATTTGTTATTTTTTGATTAAGTGTTGCAATGTATGAGTTTAAATTATTTGATTTATTTTGTAATGTTTTTTCAACAGTGAGTGTTTCATTTTTTTTTGTTATTTTTTCTGTTAAACATCGGTCTCTATTTCCCTTATCAAAATAAATTGCAATCGGATTTTCACAATTGGTGTTTAATGATTTTGACAATTCAATTTCAAAATTAATAAATAAATAAAATTTTAAAATTAAAAATAAAATAATTAAAATGGTTGCAATAACAACATACACATTATTCAAAAATAAATAATTTATAACAATATTTTTTGACATATAATAATTAATTATGTATTAAGTTTGGCAAGACTTTTATTTAAATTGTCTGTCAACAGTTTAGTATTTTGGGTTGTTTTTAATATGCCATTTTTCATATTATTTGCAATTACTAATCCAGCAATTATTTTTTTCATTCCCTCCTTTAATGCTAAAATATTTGCCTGAATAGTTGTTGCCATATTTATACCCTTGTTTACCATTGAATAATCTATTTTTTTTATTTCATTTGATATTTGGGTTATTTCTGTAGTCGCAGTGCCAACAACTTTATTTATTTTTTCAATATCTGTATTTATTTTTATATTTAATTGATCAACCAAATTGCCTTGTTTTACTTGCAATCCTGCATTCTCTAAACAATATTCCATATTGTCTTTTTGGTCTTTGCCAAAAAACCATGCAAAAAACATGACTTCCGGTCTGCAGCGCATTCTAGCCCAGTTATTTTTCACTTCAAAATATTTTGCAAAACCATCGATTGACAATATAGAAATAGTAAATGCAGTCATAAAAAGAATGGTTTCTTTCCATAAATTATCTTTTATAGTTAAATCAAATATATAAGGCATCTTACAAGATATATATTTTTTGCATATTATTTATTGGTATAAACAACATAAAACAATTGCTCCAAGTAATTTATACAATGAATTCATTTGTGCAAGGGTTAGATATGAAGGCTCTTATGGAGAGTGATGATTACGTGAATAATACGGACCGCATTCGCCAGCTAAAACATAGCGAGAACATTTTGGAGGAAATTGGGAAGCTGTGTGATATTCGAAAGAAGCATCCAAATATGCGAATGATGGATGAGCTGGGATATAATGAACTATGTCAGAAGACCACGCCCTTTCTCTACAACCATTACACTGATATTTTCAACAAAGTTATTAAGGATGAACTTAATATGGAGATGATGGTCAGATTCATCTTTATTTTGAAGCAGATTGAGGATGGAGTCATTGATCAGTATGATGCATCGGTCAAAGTGGGAACCATTTTGAAAGAAATGTATGTGGACAGTGCCATGCGTCGTGGTGACAATTTAGATAAGTTGCACAAATCGGAGGCGCCCACTTTTGTGGAGCCGGTCAAAATGTCGTGGAGCGAGTTCAAAAATAAAGGGAAACCTTACAAATAAGAACAAGTAAATAAATAATATATAAATAATTGATTATTATTTATATAATAATGAGCCAAGCATTACAGGATTTGTTTGTAATCAGTATTTTAAAAAACAAAAATAATGGTTATTTTCTTGAAATTGGGGCAAACCATCCCATTACTTGTAATAACACATATATGTTGGAAAAAAAATATGGCTGGAAAGGCTTAATGATTGAATACGATTCGTCATTTGAACAATTGTATAAAGATTTGCGACCCAACTCAATTTATAGGATTAGCGATGCACGTTTAGTAGATTATAGAGGCATATTGGACACAAATGCATTTCCATGCAACATCGATTATTTGCAGATTGATTTAGATGTTAACAACAAATCCACATTGGACACGCTTCTCCTATTGGACAACACGTGTTTTGACAAATATAAATTTGCGACGATTACATTTGAACACGATATTTACACGGGTAATTATTTTAATACTCGTGAAATATCCAGAGAGATATTTAAAAAAAGAGGATATGAACTGGTTTTTCCAGATGTTGCGGTATTTTTTGAAGGGAGATATTGCCCATTTGAGGACTGGTATGTGCATCCAGATTTGGTAGATATGGATTACGTAAATAAAATCCGGTCAAACGTTGGTTTGAAAGTGGAAGAAATACAGAGTAAGCTAAGGGAAGTAAGATAACAGCCATCGTTGCGTTGCCTTATGAATATAAAATAAAATATTATAATATTTTATTTTCTTAATAATATATTTTTAAGGAGGGGTTAAGCGAAGTGGAACGTAGTTTCACCTAAGGGAAGGTTCAAAAGGCGTAAACTTGTTGACCGTAGGTTTCCTTTATATCTCAACAATATATATCTGGGGTAAAATGAATGAAGAGGTTTTAAATATTTTGAGTAAAAACCTTGTTCCCAAAGATTTTGAGAAAAATGTGTATGGCGAGGTTTTTACACCCATTCATTTTATTCAAAAAATGCTCGATGCGTTACCTGCATCTGTTTGGAAAGACAAGGGATTAAAATGGTTTGACCCAGCCTGCGGAATCGGGAATTTTCCGATTGTTGTTTATTATCGATTGTTTAAAGGATTGGATAAAACAATCATCAGTGATAAGGTGAGAAGCAAACATATCATAGAGAAAATGCTTTTCATGAACGAACTCAATAAAAAAAATGTGGTTCTCTGCCAAAAACTGTTTGCAATGATTGACCCGGAAGCAAAACCGAATATATCCAATAAAGATTTCTTAGAACTATCGGGTAAATATGACATTATTGTGGGAAATCCGCCATACAACGAGGCGCGAATTAAAGAAACATCGGACCAACCACTTTACTCCAAGTTTATTGTTAAATCGATAGAGATGACAGACAAACTATTGTTTGTGGTTCCGAGCAGATGGTTTTCGGGTGGGAAAGGTTTGGACGAGTTTCGCAAATCCATGTTGTTGCGCAAAGACATTGTCTCCATAAACCATATTCCAAATAGTCAAACCATTTGGCCCGAGGTTGATATCAAAGGGGGTGTCAATTACTTTTATTTAGACAAATCGCACAATGGACTCACAGAATTCTCAAATGATATGAATAATAAACAAATGGTTCAATTGGACAAATACGACATTTTGGTTCCCGACACCAAAGCATATCCATTGATTAACAAAGTTGTAAAATATCCTTGTTTAAGTGACCTCTATCTCTCTACGGGTCATTTTGGAATCACCACCAACTTTGAACATTTTTCAAACAGTAATTCTGTGAATTCGGTCAAGTGCTACGTGTCTGCAAAAAAGGGTGAACAAAAATTTGTTTTGAAAAAATATGTTAAAAATGCATACGATTTCTGGAAAGTGTTTACGCCACAGGGGTCGGGAAAAGGGGGTGACGGATTTGGCAACATCATTATTGGAACACCGAGAGAAATTGCGTCGCAGACTTATTTTGGATTCAAAGTGGATTCATTGGTTCAAGCCAAATCGCTGAAATCCTATTTGGAAACCGATTTTGCCAATTATATGCTAAGTTTGCGGAAAATAGACCAGCACATTAGCGAAGCGACGCTGAAATGGGTGCCGTTGCCACCGCTAGACCGCAAGTGGACCGATGAGAAAGTGGTCAAGTATTATGGGTTAAATGCAAAGGCTTATTTGGGGAAGACAAAGCGAATAAAGAAATCTTCAAAAAAAACAATGAAGAAACAACACTAACATCTTTGTGCCATTTGTCGCCAAAGTTTTACAAGCATATTATCAATATATTTTATAATTTCTTCATCGCTACTGTATCCAACAAATTTGTTGTATTTTTTTTCAAGTTTTGAATTATTAACAAATGTTTTATATACCCTAATTTTATATTGTTCATCGGTTAATTTTGAATTTTCATTAGAAGAATATCTTAGGTCATGTAATATACCATCAATTAAAACAAAACCTCTTGATATTTTTTCATAGTGTTCAAGAGTTAATTTGAAAGGGGTTTTCATTTTTGCATCATATCTAATATTGCATTTTATACAAGCTATTCCATTTCCTTGCCAATCACGTGGCATTGTTTCACTCAGCGATGATTTACACTGAGTGCATATAATTGTATGTTTTAGAATTGAAATTAATTGATTTCTTAGTTCTAATCCATATTGTTGAGTATTTATGATTCTCTCAATCCCAACTACCGACAAATATTGTTGCGGTTTTAAATTGATTATATAATGTTTAACTGCTTCAAGTTCCTTTATTTTTTCTTCTAGTTCTTCGTCCGTGCCTTGGAAGTTTTCACCCGGACACGCATCTGCAAAATGCCCTTGTTGTCCACAATTATAACAACAATCTGAAACACTTTTGAATTCGTGTTGCAATGCCTTAATTTGCCACTCATCTAACTCCAATTTTGTATATGAACCACCACGAACATTCTCTATTCCATATTGCATCATATATTTTTTGGTTAGTGTATCCTCTTCAAATTTGCTGTCTGAATGGTAATTTTCAATTATTTTCACGGGTTTATACAACGAAGTCCATTCAGAACCGTTTTCTCTCTTGTGTTCTTCAAACCGTGCAGAAACATCTCTTGATGTTTTACCGATATAGTATTTACCAGATTCTAGTTCCAATGCATAAATATTCATTTTTTACAAATTTATAAAATAAATAAATTTTATAAATTTAAATTCAATTTTAATAATTTGTTTCATTAACCGCTTCTTTTTCCTCTTCCAATTCATCCGGTCCACATTCTTTGCAATTGTCACAATTATACAAAATATAGTGAAAACTATTTAACCTTTTTTTTGTTGAATCAATAGAGACCAATATTTTTTGGTCAGTTTTTCATAATTGAATTCGCCATTTTGGTGTTTTTGTTTAAATCTCTCAATTGCCGATTCAAGAAAAGGTTGTGTGATTTCGTTCCAATCATTGATAATTAAAACTGGCAAATCGGCATAGATGGAATCAATCGGCGAAGTTTTTAATATTACTATGCATCCAAGGCAAAGTGCTTCCCATGTGCGAATGCATTCATAATCTTGTCCAAAAGGCGACACGACAAATGCAAAATTCGTCTGATTTTTAAACGTAGATTCACGGATACATTTCGAATCATAATATATGAGGTTTTTGGGTATTTTGCGAATTGCATCAACGCGGTCACTTGCATATTTGGTGGTCAAAAGATATTGAAAATTTCCGTAACAAATGGGAATTCTTTCCCAAAACGGGCAAATATTTTTACGGAGTTCCATAATTTGATTTTCTTGTTCCAAAGGCGTCATTTTTGGTCCGCGGTCATTCCGAATATGGGTATAATACATTATTGTTTCATAATCAAGACCAAGCGGGATGGGTGTAATTTTCGGATGTTTAATCAAAACATTTTGGCAGAACCAATGAACAATATTTGGCGAATTAATGAAATTTTGAAATTCGTCGTCGGTATCAAATATTTGATTGGGGCATTCGCAGTCGCCTCCACCGGAAACCAATATGAATGGTTTGGAAATTAAGATAATTTGACGATGTAACTGTCTTAAGCTCAAATTGGTGAAATAAATTGTGTCATGTGATTGTATTTGCAATATATCCATGAATTCGTCATTTTCATCCATGTATTTATAAGAATCGCAAACCTCGGATAAACCGCGGAATCCAAAAAATGTGTTATATTTTTCAATTGTAATAGGTTTTACTGAATAGTTAAATTCAATATTTTTTTTTGCATTTGTATAAGTATCTAACAAATATTGAGTCATTGTTGATTGAGAACCAATAACGAACGTATTGTCATTATTGGCACAGATTATTTGTGTGCCATTGCAGTAAGTATTTATCAAATTCCAGTCAATTTTAGATTCAAATATAACTTGAGTTTCAGTATAAATGACAAGGTCATATATTTTTGCAGAGATAAGTTCGGCGGCTTTTTTTTTATGGTCGTTTTCAATGACACCATTGCGCATTTGAAATGCGCAATCTGCAACACCTTTCTCACTCATAACTGCCGACAAAGTCGGCGTTTTGATTGTGCAAAGGTGTAACATAGTAGTTGTTGTGTCAAATATGCTTGCTTTTTTGAATGCGTCAACATCTTCATTGTATTCATTTCCCAGAACTAAAAAACAATCGGTGTTATGTTGATTAATTCCCGTGGAAGAAAATGAAGCAAAATGTTCTTTAAAGAATGGAATTTTGGAAGTGTAAATAATGGCAATATCCATTTTGTTTTTATTAGAAAAATTTGACAAATTTAATTGGCACAATTCTTTTGCTTCTGGATACATTTCACACAATTCATTGCATCTTGTGTTTATCCAAATTTGATGGCACCCAAACGACACTTCATTAAAAAATCCTTCAACAGAAAAAAATTTGGCTTCATCAATTGATGGTTTATAAATGGATACTGAAGTTGGAAGTGAAAAGAAAGTGTCTTCGAATACATTTCGATAAGGTTCGTTGTTCATTATTTCTAGCATTTTGCTTTTTTTGCGAAGAGATAATCCGCCATTTCCAACCCAAATGTTTTCTTCACCTTGTTTTATTGGCGCGCCAACGTAGTCATATTTCAAGAAATCATTTATTAAATGTTTGTGTTTTTCAAAAATGATAGTGTCAGTTTGGAAGACCAAAAATGTTTCTGTTGGAATATTGTCATATAGTATTGTGGATCTTATGAATAAATTGTTGTAATCGTTTATTGTCAAATTGTCGACTTGCAGATTTATTAACGAAATTCGGGTATGCAATTTATTTTCTATAATTTTTTTTAAAAAATCTATGTTTTTATTTCCGTGAAACACAATAATATTCCACTCATCTGACAAATTTGATAGAAAATTATTTAAAACAAATTCTAATGCTGGATGTTCTCTTGGTTCGACTATAATTGCGGTGTACATTTCTAATATATTTGTAATTGTTTTAATTTTTATATAGTTACATTCAAAAACGTCTTTATTATAAGAGAACCAAAGGTTCCCTTATGAACCCTCCTTTTTAAACCTTTGCACATTTAAACCTTTGCACATTTAAAACGCCGATTATATAACCTGAAATCGCCTCTGGCGATTTCTTGGGTATAAAAGGTAATTTATCAGTTGCAAAGTGACAGTTACCTAAGCACGTTCAAAGATGCCGACCAGAGGTCGGCATTTAGAATGTGCAAAGGTGTAAAACGCCGATTATATAACCTGAAATCGCCTCTGGCGATTTCTTGGATATAAAAGGTAATTTATCAGTTGCAAAGTGACAGTTACCTAAGCACGTTCAAAGATGCCGACCAGAGGTCGGCATTTAGAATGTGCAAAGGTGTAAAAAAAACAAGTTACAAAAATATAAAAAATAATTTTTATATTTTTATTTATTAACAACTAAGCTTGTATGAATCACACTCGGACTTATGATTTTTATATCCATACCAAGCCGTGTATCCCTGCTGTTTCCACACAACGTATGCACAATTTGTATTATATTGACAATTGAATAAACTGGAACACGCAATTTTACACTCATTGTATTTGGATAAAGCATCGCCGGAACACCAATAATAACTATTTATTTGCATTAGTCCATAATCGGTAGATCCGTCGGTGTTTTTATTTGTTGCATCACAATTATACGAACTTTCATATTTACTTATACATACCATGGTGGGTATCGTATAATCTGGAAATCCTGATTTTTTCAAATAACTTGATATTTGACACTCGGATTGAGTGTTTGAACGAAGCATTGTGGGAGAATTACAGGTAACCTGGGTATATTTGAAATCATATTGATGTAAAAATTCTTCAACCTCGGTGTTATAATATTTCATAAAAACATCAATATCTCTCACCAATACCCAAAGTGATATTCCAGATGGTGTTGTAATTATACTATATTGGTATTGATTATCCACCACTTCACCTAGTTTTACAATCCAATATGGCGAATCAACTGGGACTCCATCAAGGTGCACGGTCAATTTACCAGGTTCGGATGCGTTTTTGTAATATGCATAGCCGCTTATTTGTTCAATACTGTCATTTTCATCAAGTTGTGTATTTATTACGTTAATATTTCCATCATCGAGCAATCCATAATCCGCAGTAATACATGTTCCATATCCCTGAAAAATTACATTGGTTGGTGCTTGATATACTTGTTTCCAATGCCCCAAATAGCTTGGTACATTAATTTCTGAAATAACAGCGGGTAATGATTTGCTATTTGCAAAGATATACAAAGATGCTAAAATTAAAAGAGACAACATTATATATTATATATATAATATTCTTGTATATTCTTTAGAAAAAAATATTTTTATAATATATAATGGAAAGTGGCACAACTATGTTATTTCATTCAATTGTAATCGGAATTGTTTTGTATGTCTTTATGACATTTATTTTAGGACAAAGACAAATTGTAGCTGAAAACAGAAGTATAGTCATATCAGCTTTTGCTTTGATATACATGATAATGTTTGGTCACGGGTTACCAACACAAATAAATAGAGATTTGTAAAAAAATGTAATAAATATTTTTATCACATTTTTATTCTCCAAATAAAGAAATGATAAGAATCCCTTCGATAAGAATCCCTTCGATAAGAATCCCTTCGATAAGAATCCCCTTGCGTTATTTACCATTCGGCTTATCCAATAAAGATTCTGAGAAACAGGTCCAAATGTTGAAGAAATCCAAGACTCAATACAAGAAAGGCAAGTATTTCACCCGAAAACAAATCAAATCGTTTCATAGTCGGCCGTCCAAACATGTTGGTCGCGCACAAAAGATTTATAGATTAGAAAAAATTGTCCCTAGCAAGGAATTGGCCAAAGCGACGGGCTGCTCCATTGATGCATTAAACCAAATCGTGAAGAAAGGCGAGGGTGCCTACTTTTCGTCAGGGTCGCGTCCAAATCAGACCGCGCAATCCTGGGGCTACGCACGTTTAGCAAGTGCATTGACCGCGGGCAAATCTGCCGCTGTCGACTTTAAGATTCTGGAGAAGGGGTGCAATCATAAAGGCAAAGCATTCACGCTTGCAAAAAAGGCACGTAAAGCCTATGGGTTTGGTCACGGAAGGACTCGTAGGCGAATTATTGCATAAATAAAAAAATTACATTATTAATATAATTTTTTTCACTGACATATGCGTTTCTTTTCAAAAAAAATAATAGCAATTTATGATAAAAATGTCAAAGGTCACACTTCAATGCGTAAAGGAAAAAAGCAAACTAAGAATCAAATTCTTCAGTTTCACAGATACCGAAGGCAAAGTATATACAAATGTCTACAACAATAATTTGAACTGCAAATTTCCCAAAGATGTTCGTCAAGACGGGTATTTTTACGAAATTGGACCCGACGATATTGTCTTGGTTTCACGTCCAAACACGCAGGCATTCTACCAAATTAAAACCGCAAATATGAAAATTGTTCCAAAACTGGATATGAGCAGTCTTCGAATCTATGAAATCACCGAATGTGTTGTTTGTATGGTTGAAAACTCCACTGAAATTCTTGTCCCATGTGGGCATCTTTGTATGTGCAAATCTTGTTGTGAATCCTTGTTGAAATGTCGCAGCAATTGTCCTATTTGCAGACGTGAAGTCCAAAGTGTTGTATCTTAGAATCTTCAATAAATCATAACTGCGTTTTTGTCTCATTTTTATTTTTGGTCGGTGTAATGGGATACCAACGTAATTTTATGTTCATTGCAAAACCGCTGGAGTTCGGGTGGACCATTCATTTTAAGAACTTTTAATTTAGTTCCAAATTTGTAAATTGCAGAGAAATCTTTCAACAAGGGTGCATTCAAAACTGTCAGAACTTCTAAATTGGGAAACCCTTCAAGACCTTTTAACGACGTCATCTTGGATGCGGATTCAATTGTCATTTCTCTCATGGTCTCATTTTTGAAACTAGATAAATCAATGAAGAAAAAAGAACTGAAAACTATTTTTTGCAATTTATACAGTATTTGTATCTTGTCCGTTTTCAAATGCGCATCTCCCTGAATTGTAACCGTTTGTGAATTGATTGGGAAAAAAGCATTCATTCGTAAATCAATCTCCGCACAAGAAATAGTGTTTAATAATGATTCCATCTGGTTGAATCGTTTTTCATGGACTTCAATGAGAGAAGCCAGTTCATTACATTGTTTATTCAATGTTTCAACAACGGTTTCCTGTCTCTGTTCTAATTGGTTCATGAACAATGTTAATTGGCTGTCGTTGGAAATCAGCTTCTCTCTCAATAAAACATCAAAATCTAGTTTCAGAAATCCGCCAATGAATGCATGGAATTTGAGTTTCATTAAACCGGATTTTACACTAATTGCGACTTTGTATCCCTCATCCTCGGCAAAACAATTGGTGATTATTTTGTATGCGTCTTCTAAAGTAGTTGAGAGACGGAGTTCAGCAGCATCCAAGTTTGTTTCGTAAGTAAGGTGATTTGTCGAATCCATCATTTTTATGTAAATTTGCGTTTTATTACACGAAGTTAAGATGGAATAGTTTTTAATAGTAAATGCGTCGGTCATATACCAAAATAAAGTATTTTGTTTTGACGAGTTTTCCGGAGAGAACTCAAAAAGAGAGAAATCAAAGAGAGAAACTAAAAAGAGAGAAATCAAAGAGAGAAAAATATTGTCCAAAAGATTTTGATAATCTGAAAAAAATTCAAAATGACTGCATAGAAAAAAATTTTTCAAGTTTACAAAATGTTTTGGAAAATGTTTTTCTCTCTTTGAATTTATAAAACCTTTTTATAAAAGAGTTTCTCTCTTTTTTTATAAAGGAGGGATTATAAGGGAACGTAGTTCCCTTAAATGACTGCATAGAAAAAAATTTTTCAAGTTTACAAAATGTTTTGGAAAATGTTTTTCTCTCTTTGAATTTCCAAAATCTTTTGAAAATGTTTTTCTCTCTTTAAATTTCCAAAATGTTTTAGAGAATGTTTTTCTCTCTTTTATGTTCCATTAAAAGGAGGGATTATAAGGGAACCTAAGGTTCCCTTAGGGGAACTACGTTCTCCCACTTAATATTAAATTGCAGAATGGATTTAAAAATACGCATATATTTGATATATCCAAAATGAACGAGAACAATCATGTATTGACAATTAAGACCGTCCAAATCCAGCCAATCCGAAACTTAACCACAGCACTCAAGGATATTTTGACGGATGCTACAATCACATTCACCAAGGACAGTATGAAAATCATTAATTTCGACAAGACCCATACAATGTTGGTCAGTGTTGTCCTGCATTCCAATAAATTTGAATCTTATAAATGCGTCCCCGATAAAATTGTGGTGTGCACCAACACGATGCATTTCTTCAAGTTGATTTCCACACTTTCCAACGACGATATTCTCACCATGTATATCGACAAGGAGGACTACCAGGACGGAATTGTTTCGTATCTCGGTATGGAATTCAACAACAAGAATGTAGGGCAAACCTATGATTACAAGTTGCGACTCATTGAGCCGGACACGGAGGAACTCGTAATTCCCGACGTGGAGTATTCCACCATCATTAATCTGCCCACAGCGGATTTCCAGAAGATTGTGCGAGACCTGAATGCGTTGACAGACCGTGTCGAAATCAAATCGGTGGGTGATGACCTGATTTTCTCGTGCATGGGGACTTTTGCCAAGACCAAGTTTAAGCGTTCTGAGTCGGACAACCATATGGATTTTATTGTGAAACCGGACCCGTCCGTGATAGTGCAGGGCGAATTTTCGGTGAAAAGTCTGAACAATTTTATTAAATGCACACCCTTGTGTAGTCATTTGGAAATGTATTTAGGAAATGATTTACCGTTGATTGTTAAGTATGATGTTGCGTCATTGGGGGAAATCAAGTTATGTTTAGCACCGTTGCCGCCAAACTAGGGGAACCAAGGTTCCCCTATAACCCCTCCTATATTTCTTTTACACCTTTTCTCATTGACAAAGTCAGGCACATTTCAAATCGTCACCGATACTGCTCGCTTGGAGATTTAAAACGATTCGGGAGGCGACTTCGTCGCCGACCACAGTCCGTTTTAAATCTTCAAGGTAAATGGGTAAACGAAGCTGAACCTTGGTTCCCTTTATTTTCTCTGACTACATTATAAAAATGTCTGTTCACATGTATGTTGTTATGGCGCTTCTTTTTGCCGCGTTGTCCCCCGGTGTTCTTCTTTGGCTTCCCTTTGGTGCTTCCCGAAGAGTTGCTGCGTTAGTCCATGGTGTTGTTTTTGCCGTTGTTTGGTATTTCCTGCAAGGACCTATCTCGCAAATGTTGTCTTTGTTTGAGGGAATGCCTAATGATGAAAAATCTAAAAAATAATTTAAAAATTTTTATTATACCAAACTGCGTTTTGTATCCGCCTTTAGGCTAATATATTTGGCGTTGTAAAATATATTATATATAAAATATATAATATATGGCGGCATATATGGAAGAAAAAATTGTATTTGCAAATTATGGTCATTTTTTATGGAGATCTTTTAATTTAAGAGTTTTTATGTTTTCTTCAAATCCAAATTCAGATTTTAAAGAGTTTTTTGATGCAGTTGCAAGTAAACTCAACCGTTATAATGGAATATCTAATGCATCTGACACAAATAATTATATTCAATCATATGACTCATACCCTACTTGGCCGAACAGACATAATCATCAATACTTATCTCTTTTGATTGAAAAATATAAAAAGGATACTGGATACGACTTTTGTGGAGATATTATGAGTCCAACCTACTTACTAAGTAGTGCAAATGACCCAAAAAGAATGTGTATATTTTTGACAAGCACCAAAGAAGGAGATGGAGTACATAGACTGCACAGTGCAGCTACAGTTTATTTTTCATCTAAGTTTCAAGAAACTGGTAATAGTGCGGCTTCTATCACATTTAGACGAGAAAAAGTTTTAAATATAGAAGCAATTTGTGCAGCACCCGGCAGTTATGTTCTAAATAATGGAGGAAGAAAATTAATGACACTTTTAATTGGAGCTTCAAAACAAATGGCAAATGTTAAAGCAATGTATCTTAATGCAATTGATGTTGCTGGCACACTTAACTTTTATAAATCACTAGGTTTTACAGAAACAGGAGAAACAGACGATGAAGGAAATATAGAACATACATTACAAATTGGACCTGAGTTTGACGTTTTAAAAAAAGTATTATTAGCACAAAAAGTAGCTAAACAATGGAAAAAAATGTTACCACCCCCCAGAGTTATAGAAATTTGGTCTGCTGAACATGAAGAAAACCTTGATAAAAACCCTGATAATTTTGGTTTTGGTAAAAAGACTCGTGCAAAAAAAAGAAAATCAAAAGCACGAAATTCTAAAACTCGGGCGCGTGTTTCTTGAACAGGCATCCCTCCTTGGGTAAGCTAGGAATTTCCCGAATAATATCTGGGTTCTGGAAACTGCATGTGTCCATCCAAATCTTGATGACCGAAAATCGTTTTTTCGGCGAAATGGTGATTCCATTGATGTGCGACTCATATTTGGGCCCAGATGACAAACTGTTTCCACACATCGCCGTCATCAATTTGCACCAAGCAACGGAAACATCGGTGTTTGCCACACGATACGAAAAACACCCTCCATCACGGTTCTTGACATCCTCCCACATGGGAGCAATGCCATTCTTCATACAAAAGAACATACAGTTATACAACAAGTATTCGGGAATTGCATCGTTCAATGCGTTAATACTTTCCACTGTATCGATTTCTTTCATTATGACCTTATAACTGTCCTGTGTCCAGCTATTATCGGTTTGTAAATGGTAATATAGATTCCATTTACAAGACAGTCCATGAAGTTCGGTTGTTTCCATTTTGTTATAATTTATAATATATTTTTATATTTATTTATCATCATATATTATATTTCAATTTTATGCGACTCACTAAAAAAAACAAAAGAACTGCTAAAAAAACAAGAAAGATTTGTGGCGGTCACATGTATGAAAAAATCAAACACTACCATCTAACTATAAAACTTCCAATAGGGACTGTTTATGAAAATTCGGAAGATTTTTTATATTCAAATAAAAGAAAACAAATCAACGCGGTTACTATTCAAGATATAATAAATAAAGTAAAACAAATATTACCTGCTGATAAAGATAAACCATTTTCTTTGTATTGGAAAGGTGTCAAAATCAGCCAAGACCCTTCTGTAAAAATACGAAAAATTACAGTAAAAGGTGAAAAAATACCAATTGGAACATTGGCTGGAAATCATATTCATGTAATTTACGATGATGAAAAAACTTCCCCAGAATTAGCAAATTATGATAGCAAAGACCTAGATTCCGATAATGAAGATTATGATTCTTTACAACAATATATAATTTCTCCAGTAAAATTTAATACTACAATAGTTTTTGAAAAATTAAATAATGCATTAAAAATTTTTAAAAATGGAAATATTAACAACATAAAAACAATAAAAACATTCATTAATGAAAATCGCAATACTATTAAATATGCAGATGAGATGATTGCATTAATAACTGAATTTCAAACAATTGAAAACCCAACCAAAAAACAAATTCAAAAATTATCGGCTAACTTGTTCAACATTATTATTGATAATTAGTGTTTCGGACCTCGTACCCTGAATTCAACCTGTCATTAAAGAAGATGTATTCCGATGCAGTCAGTGTATGTTTCTTAATCTTATCATCCATTAAATGCAGTTCATAGGTTTCGTCAAATACGTATTCGCCTGGATTATACTGGTAAGAAAGCATTCGATAAACGAAAGTCTTGCTAAATACCTCGTTGCCATTCCGAATATAGGTCAAATCCAGGTTTATTTTCAATGGGTCTTTCATGCCCTTGTGAAAATACATGATGTTCAAGAATCGCGTATTGTTGGGGTTCGCAATTTCATCAAACACGGGCTTTTCCAAATTAGGGGCAGAAACCCTGGATAGTCTATACTTTTCGCATTTTCTGAGAAAAAGCGTTTCTTTTTCCAAAACAATATTTGAAATAATTTGATTGTATTCTTCCTCGGACCCATATCGATACTGTTCAATCAATTTGGGTTGTTCCAGGTTCATATTGACGGTGGTTATGCAGTTCCAAGTGTCTAATTGGGGCTCTACCAATTGATTCGATACAATAAAATACTTCTTCATGAAACCAAACGGTTTCAACTTCTCTTCGACCAATACAAACAAATAGTTGTATGCCCAAAAGAGAGAGAACATTAAATTGACAAATTTGACCTCGACCTGTTTATAAAAGGAATCCATTATTTAAATAAATATGAAAAAATGTTTTTATATTTATTTGTGTGTATCATTATTTTCTTTGGGTAGACTTCTTATTCTTCTTCTTATTTTTGTTTTTCTTGGAACCATCTCTTTTTTTGTTGGATTTTCTTCCGCCCTTCTTCTTACTTAATAATGACGACATATTGAACGACCACCACGGAGCAGCAGCAGCAGGAGCAGCAGGAGCAGCAGCAGCAGGAGCAGGAGGTAAGGGAATACTATTCCAGTCGACTATTGTTATATAATAAGGCTTATCTTTTGTGGTTTCTTTATCCTTTAAACATAAAACAATCTTATCAAAAAATCTTTGAGATAAAGACTCACTGTCTGGACGCTTTATTTTTTTATAAATTGTCGCGTCAGTTTCTTCTGTTTCTATATTATTGGATACTGTTATTGCATTTATAAGATTTCCTGTATTCCTAATCATATCATCAATATTATTATTATATGTAAAATATTTATCACCTATCACATAAACAATTTTTTGGGGTTTTTCATTTTGTTTATTATATAATTCTAATTCTATGTTGTACTTATCATCCGTTATTATGTAAGGATTATTTGAGTCATTAATACTTTCATCATTATTAAGGTCAAGTTGATTTGCAACCTCAACTCCAAATTTTCGCAACAAGTCCGTAATAACATTATCATTTTTTTCGTTGGGGTTTTCATACTTCCAATAAATAGTAATATCACGCTCTTTAATAGGTTCTATTTGATGTGCATAATTACCTGGTTGTGCAGACCTAGTAAATTTAATTTCTTTTACTTCATCCATTTATATAATAAACAAATATTTTTTACTAAACATTCAAAAAAAATATATATAATTATAGCATATACCAATGTTTGGAAGACCTTTGTGGCATAATCCACCAAAAATTATTAGTTATAGCTTAAATGGTGGAGATGCAGATAAACAAATATTTGATATATATTCGTTTAGTCATGTAACCCATGGTATCATGTTTTATTTTATATTACAATCCTTAAAAATAGAACCAATGCTGGGTTTATACATATCAATTATAGTAGAAATATTATGGGAAATAATTGAAAACACCGAATATATTATTAATAAATACAAAAAAACTTACAAGTCATATGAAGGAGATAGTATAGTAAATATCATAGGTGATATTATTTGCACTATTATGGGTTATCTACTTACCCATACATATCCTGTTGTTTCAATAATATATGTAATTATAACAGAAATAGTATTATATCCATACAAAGCCAGTTTATTGCAATTAAGTATAATGCAATTATTTATCTAAGCAAAAATCTTCTTATACGCAGTCAAAACCTTCTTCTTCTGTTCGGCATAATCCACGATGGGTTCAACATAAACACTTTTGTCAAAATCTTTATACCAATTATGGATTTTCCGGTTCTCTACATCCGCCAATTCTGGAACCCATTGTTTAATATAAACGCAATCTGGATCCGAACCCTTGGATTGTTCCCATGGACTGAAAATGCGGAAATACTCTTGGGAGTCGGCTCCGCCTCCTGCTATCCACAACCAATTGTGCATATTGCTCGCCACGTCATAATCCACCAAATTCTGGGCAAAATATTTCTCTCCTAAACGCCAGTCAATTAACAACGTTTTGGTTAGAAAAGACGCAACAATAAGTCGTCCTCGATTGTGCATATATCCGGTGGTATTCAGTTGGCGCATACATGCATCCACCACAGGGAACCCGGTTTTGCCGTTGGTCCATGCATTAAACCATGTTTGATTATTGTCCCACTCAATTTTATCGTATTTGGGGTCAACGGGATGGCCCAGTTTGGGGAAAGCGTAAAGAATGTGAGCGTAGAAATCGCGCCAAAATAGTTGCCTGCGAATTGGTTCAGAAAATTTCTCATATGCTTCTCTCACGGAAATACATCCAAATTTGATATAGGGAGAGAGAAGAGATGTAGAAATTGATAAAACGTTGCGGGTCTTTTCATAATGTTCAGGGATTTGCAATAAAATCTTTTTGCCGTTCTCTCTGCCTCCATTATTAATAATGTCTGGATTCAGTTCCATGCTTAAATATTTATCCGTTAAATTAATGGTATTCATCTTTACCAATGGTTTATAAAAGTTAGACACAGAACCCACCAATTTTGCCATATGTGATTTGTTCATTAATGCCTTGTTGTAAAACGGCGTGAATTTTTTATATACTTCGGTTGCCAGGGTCTCTTTATTTTCTTGAACAAATCCGTCCTTGGTAAGTGTTCCAGGTTCAAATAAATAGTAATCGGCAAAAGTTTTGCATTCAACACCTTTTTTCTCACACATCTCTGCAACTTTGTTGCCTCGCATTGTGGCAAAAGGCGTGTAATCGCGGTTGAACCCAACAAATCCTGGTTCCAATTCACCAATTAGTTTGCTTAATACTTCAGTGGTGTCCCCGTAAAAACAAAGCAGTTTTGACCCAGTAGCTTGGTCCAAATCATCTAAAGATTCAATCATAAACTGGATTGCGTTATTAGAACGGAATTTGTTCTCTGCAGATATCTGTTGTGGAGTGAAAATAAAAATGGGAACAATCTTCTTGCAAAGTTTGGAAGACTCGTAGAGACCAATATTATCCACGATTCTAAAATCGCGGTGAAATATGAAAAATCCCAATTCGTGCATATAGAATTTCTCTATATATTAAGCAAAGCGGAACTAACGTTGTATAGTGTATTATTAATAATATATAAATAATATATAAATATTAAACAATATGGATATGTAATATGCTTTCAGGTGCTATACAAATTGATAATAATGAATATATATTACCATATAAAGCTGATAAAAATAAACAATATAAATGTATTAGTTGTAATAAAAAAGTTATTTTGAAAAATGGAAATATTCGTAAATGTCACTTTGCACATCATTATCAAACTAATAATTGTTCGTATTATGAACATCCAAATGAAAGTGAAATACATATAGAAGCAAAATATAGACTGTATTACTACTTAAAAGAAAAAAAATCTATTGAATTATATTGGTCTTGTTGTAAAACAAAATATACTGGTAATAAATGTGGTGCATGTGAGGGAGGAATGGATTATAAAATACTATATGATGAAAATGATAAAGTTGAAGTAGAATATAGAGATATCAATAACAAATATATTGCAGATGTTGCGGTCATTAATAATAACAAAGTCAAATATATATTTGAAATAAAAAATACACATTCTACTATTACAAATATTAGACCTGAACCTTGGTTTGAAATTCAAGCACAAGAATTATTCCAAGAAGAAAATAATAATAATGAAGAAGATATTATTTTGACTTGTATAAGAAATAATAAAAATAGATATTGTAGCAACTGTAGAATTCTTGATGAAGATTGGGTAAATAATTTACCAAGACTTTATAGAAAAATTGGAGCAGAAAATAAATGGAATCAAGATAGTGCTTGTATTAAATGTAGTAGAACTGCATATAGTCCAGTATTTAAGAATGGTTATCGTCAGATATGTAAAATATGCTTATCTCAGTGTGAAGATGAATTAAAAAAAGAATATAATATTAAAGGAAAATGTTTAATTAATTTAAATGAATAATCTATAAATATAAAGATTGGACAAGTAATTTTATATAAATGCCATTCAGTATTATTGTGGGTGCACATGTAACAAATTGGGCAATTGGCTCTTCTGGTAAAATCCCCTGGAAATGCCGTGCAGATATGAAATTTTTTAAGGAAACCACAAGTAATGTTAGTGATCCAACCAAGATGAATGCGGTAATAATGGGCCGAAAAACATTTGAATCGTTACAAAAACCATTGCCAAACCGTGTAAACAAAGTTTTAACAAATAAACCTGACAATTTATGTAAAGACATTTTTTCCAACAATTTTGATAAAATAATTGATGAACTAGAATTAAATCCAAAGATTGAAACCATTTTTGTCATTGGTGGAGAGAATGTGTATAAACAAGCGTTGCAACATCCAAAATGCGAGAAGATTTATATAAATATGGTTCATGTGGACTGCGATTTGTCTGGTGCCGATGCATTTTTTCCTAACCCTGACCCAACTAAATATGAATTGGTTGAAACAACAATAATCGACCCTACTGTAACAAGTTATGTTTACAAAAGATTATAAAGATTTTTTTAGGTCGCAATAGGTGAAAGTCGCACCTGCAATCACTGACAAGTGTAAAAGACAATGGCAAAATGCCCCCTGTGCCAAAGTATTTATAATGGTTAAATCCCAAACTTACTGGATACATTACACTTCCAAATACAAGCGGACCCATGCACAATAATTTATTTGTGGTTTTTGTCAACAAATAAATATGATATGGAACAGCAACAAAAGCAACTGCCATATCCATGATGCGACGATATGATTTTACTACTGGATATCTCCAATAATTGAGAGAAGTTCCAAATAAGGCTAGTCCCATTGCACCGCCAATGGGGTTTCCATAGTAAAATCCGGCACAAATATTGATTGGATGCAAAAAACACATTTTAAAAATATATTGGTATATTCCGTCGGGATAGCCAAGGTCGTCACTCATTTTTTAAACAATTTATTAAATTATTTGTAAATTGTTTTATTTACAAATAAGGGGAAGCATCCTTTACATAAAGGGAAGGTTCAAAAGGCGGAAGCGAAGCTGAACCTACGGTTTCCTTTACCGTAGGTTTTACACCTTTTCTCATTTCAAACGCCTGTTTTTTAATATATTATTTAAATAATATTAAAAATATTATTCTTATAAATACATAATGGAGTGCTCTATTTGTTACGAAAATTTTATTCAACCGTCAAGTAATGAAAATTGTGATGAATTGCAAAAAGAATTTATGAAAAATCATAATGACGATAATAAAAAGGATATTAAATTTATGTCATTGTTGATTTTTCCAAATGACACGCCTAGATATAGGTGTCCAAATGATAAATGTTGTAAATATATGTGCGACTATTGTTATGAAAATACTATAAATGAAAAAGAATTATTTAAGTGCCACTATTGTAGAATGAATGATTACAAAACATATATGAAAATAAATGTTTTGCGAGAATTACAAATTAAAGTATTGGGTAAAAATGGTTTTATAAAATGGTATAAAGAACAATTATCTAATCTAAGGGGCGTTTGAAATGAGAAAAGGTGTAAATAAAGGAGGGGTTATAGGGGAACGTAGTTCCCCTAAATTAGTGCAGTAATACCCGCAAAAGCAATCATGTCTCCATTTGTCCTGATATCTGATGTAGATACATTGGTTTTGGTCGTCGTTCTTGTTACCAAGTATTTATTATCAGCTCCCTTTGAAATTACTATAAAGTTACCAAGATTTGTTCCAACGCCATTCAATTGAATACTGTTTGCATATTCAACCATCGAACATAAAAATACAACTGCACTATCGGCTGCAATCGTGTTAATAACAAGTGGACTCTCAACGGTTGTTCCGTTTGGTCTAATAATTCTTACCGTTTTTAATTTGGCAATGCTAATTGTTGCAGGCATGTATAATAAAGTTGATGGAATACTAATAGAAACGGCCGTTGGAAATATATTGAACAATGAATTTACTATCATGTTATGATTTGCTTGTTTTTCAACAAGTGTTCCTAATTTTGGATTGAATTTTGCAACGTTTGCTGGGTTAGAAATAGTTACAGGAAGAACCATATTCAAACTAGGTACAACAGTTACAGGAATTATAGCGGCCACTTCAGATGACCTTACAAATGCAAAAGAACTAGGAGCAATATTTACTGGAGAGACAGAAAATTGTGTCATTAATATTGCTGAATTATACAACGAATCACTGGAAAGCAATGCAGTAATTGTAACAATTCCAGGTTGTAATAGAGTAACTTCATTTTCATCATCAATTGTTGCTATAGTTGTATCTGAAGACGTGTATGCCCATGCGCTAGTGTTATCAGCGGGTTTGGTTGGGTCCGCAATCGTAAATGATGAATTTGTCAACGATTTGTTTGTTATTGGTAGTGCTCCAACTTGCGGGGTTGGCAGATTCACTACAAGTGTTGTGCTAATTGTTCCAGCTGTGAAGTTGGCAGTACTTGCTTGACTGGCCGTAATGGTTGAACTTCCAACTCCAAGAATTGTTACCACATTTCCAGCAATAGTGGCAACTTCCGTATTTGAGCTTGTATACGTCAGTAGACCATTGCTGTTGGTTGTTGGAGGAACAATTGTGAAAGGCGCGGTTCCAACTATTCTTCCAGGAATAAAAAAGTTACTTAAAAATACTACTCTTGGATTTACTTGAATTGACCCAGTAACCGTTTTTGGTCCAAAACTTTTTGTAGCAGCTTGAGTAGCAGTAATAGTTGCAGTGCCTGTACCAAAAATAGTAACAACATCTTTGGCAATTTTAACAACCGCTTGGTTCGAACTTGTATAAACAAAAGGACTGATACTATTCGATTTTGGAGCAATAAGTTTGAAAGTTGCGTCTCCAAATGTTTTTGTTTCAGGGACAACAAACGGAGTTGATAAAGTGGGTGAAAGTTGATTTACAAAAAATGTTGTAGTAACTGTTCCAGCTATATAGTTTGTCGACATTGCTTGAGACGCAGTAATTATGGTATTGCCGATGAGTCCTTTAATTGACACTGTATTTTTATAAATTGTAGCCACTTTGATATTCGAGCTTGTATAAGTGAAAGCCCCAATGCTTGTCGAACTAGGATCAATAATTAAAAAATCAGGCATTCCAATTTCTTTTATGGGCATAGTGAAGTTAGTAATTATGGGGACACCTCTATTCACTGTAAGCAATGCTGTAATTCTAGCAGATGAGTAATTTGCTGTGCTTGATTGAATCGCAGTAATGGTTGCAGTACCGGCTCCAACAATTGTAGCCATATTTCCAACAATTGTAACAACCGCAGTATTTGAACTGGTGTAAGTGAATGTACCATCGCCGTTGGTTGTTGGAGTGGTTATCGCAAATGGGGCATCTCCAACTGCCTTTGTCGGCACACTGAAGTTAGAGAGAACAGTTGTTAAAGCACTTATTTGGATAGAAGTAGTAATCGTTGCAGATGTGTATTTAGTTGTGCTTGATTGGACCGCAGTAATGGTTGAAATGCCGCCTCCAACAATAGTAACAACATCCCCTTCAATGGTTGCGACCGATAACCTTGAACTTGTATAAGTGAATGCCCCATCGCTATTTGTAGTTGGAGGAGTAATTGTGAAAGCCGCATTTCCAAGTGCGCTTGATAAAGCAGGGAAATTGGTGAGAACTGTTGTTATCGGATTTACTGTAAAGGTTGCAGTAATTGTTCCTGACAAATACTTTTCAGTACTGGCTTGGTCTGCAGTAATAGTGGAAGTGCCGGCTCCAACAATTGTTACAACATCTCCTTCAATGGTTGCAACTTCTGGATTCGAACTGGTGTAAGTGAATGCACCATCGCTGTTGGTTGTCGGAGTTACCAATGCAAACGACGCATCTAAAGCTGTTTTTGTGGGAACAATAAACCTGCTTAGAACGGGCGTTCCCGAATCTACTTGGAATACTGCAGTAATTGACCCTGATATGAAATTTGCAGTGCTTGCTTGAATTGCAGTAATGGTGGAACTACCAATACCAACAATTGTCACCATATCTCGATTGATGGTTGCAACTGATGTGTCGGAGCTGGTATAAGTGAACGCACCATTTCCATTGCTGGTTGGAGGAATTAATTTGAAAGGCGCATTTCCAAATAGTTTTTCAGGAACAGAGAAGTTAGTGATTGCGGGTGTGTTTTTAGTGATTACGAAGGGTGCAGTAATTGTTGCAGACGTGCTATTTGCGGTGCTGGCTTGACTAGCCGTAATTATGCAGCTACCAACTCCAACAATGGTTATGATGTTATCTACAATTGTCGCAACCAATCTATTCGAACTAGTGTAAGTGAATGCACCAATTGTGTTGGTTGTGGGAGGAGTGATTGCAAAAGATGCGTCTCCAATTATTTTTGCAGGGACAACAAAATCAGATAAAACTGTTGTTATCAAATTGACTTTGAATAATGCAGTAATTCTAGCAGATGTGTAGTCGTCGGTGCTTGCTTGATTGGCAGTAATTATAGAACTACCTAATCCTACAATATTTATAGTTTCATCTACAATTGTCGCAACTTCTGTATTTGAACTTGTATACGTGAAAACGTTGTTGCTGTTTGTTGTTGGCGGAACGATTGCAAATTCGCCCTCTCCAATTATTTTTGCGGGGATAGCAAAATTGGATAGAACTGTTCTCATCTGATTTACTTGGAATAATTCAGTAATTGTTGCAGACGTGTAATCGTCGTTGCTTGCTTGAACTGCAGTAATCGTTGCATTTCCAGCTCCAACAATGTTTATCATGCTACCATTGATGATAGTAGCAACTTCTATGTCAGAACTTGTATAAGTGAAAGCGCCATCACTATTGGTTGTCGGAGGAACAATCGAGAAAGAAGCGTCTCTAAATGTTTTGATAGGAATCTCGAAATTTGTTAGAATGGTTGTTATCTTATTTACTTGGAAAGTAGTAGTAGTTATTGCCGATACAAAATTGGTTGTGCTTGCTTGAGTAGCAGTAATGGTTGAACTGCCGACTCCAACAATGGTTATCGTATTTCCTTCGATGGTCGCAACTTCCATGTCCGAACTGGTGTAAGTGAATGCACCATCGCTATTTGATGTTGGAGCTACGATAGCAAATGCCTCATTTCCAATCGTTTTTGCGGGGACAACAAAATTAGTTATGGTGGGCGTTCCCTGAGTTACTTCAAAAGTCGCCGTAATTGTTCCGGCTGTGTAATTTACAGTATTTGATTGAACCGCAGTAATGGTTGAAGTGCCAATGCCAACAATAGTTACAACATTTTTTACAATGGTTGCAACACTGGTATTGGAGCTTGTATAAGTGAAAGTGCCATTGCTGTTGGTTGTCGGTGGAACCAAAGTGAAAGGTTCATTTCCAAATACTTTTTCAGGGACAGAGAACCAACTGATTGAATTGGTTGCTTTATTTACTAAGAGAGATGCAGTAATTCTTGCAGATGTGCTATTCTCTGTGCTTTCTTGAAATGCGGCAATTGTAACATTACCAGTTCCAACAATGGTCACAACATCTCCTGCAACAGTAGCAACCAATAAATTTGAACTGCTATATGTGAACTCACCAGTGCTGTTGGTTGTCGGAGGAACCAATGAGAAATTAGTGTCGCCAACGGTTTTTGCGGGGACAACAAAATTGCTTAGAACGGTTCTGATTAGTTTTACTTGGAATGTTGTAGTAATTGCATCAGTTGTGTAATTGGCAGTGCTTGTTTGAACGGCTTTAATTGTTGAATTGCCTAACCCAACAATAGTTATAATGTTATTTGTTACTGTCGCAACCGCAGGGTTTGAACTGGTATAAACGAATTCACCATCGCCATTTGTTATTGGTGGATCAATTGTGAAAGCTTCTTCTCCAATTATTTTTGTGGGGATAGCAAATTCAGATAATACCGTTTTTATCTGATAAACCTGGAATAATGCACTAATTGAACCGTGTGTATAATTGGATGTGCTGGCTTGAACTGCGGTAATGGTTGTATTTCCACCTCCAACAATAGTTATTATGTTCCCATCAACTGTTGCAACTGCCGTGTTTGAACTTGTATAAGTGATTAACCCATCGCTATTGGAACTTGGATCCACCATAATGAATGAAGCGTCTCCAAATGTTTTTGCACCAACTGTAAAGTTGGTTAAAACCGTTGGTATCTTATTGATTGTGAATAATGCAGTAATTGTTCCAGATACAAAATTGGTCGTGCTTTCTTGTTCTGCAGTAATGGTTGAAGAGCCTCTTCCAACAATGGTTATTGTGTTCCCATCAATTGTTGCAACCGATGAATCTGAACTAGTATAAGTGATTAAACCGGTGCTGTTGCTTACGGGAGGAACAATGGCAAAAGACGCATCTCCAATGGTTTTTGTGGGGATAATAAAGTTGGTTAAAATGGGCGTTCCCTGACCCACTTCAAAAGTCGTACTAATTGTTCCAGATGTGTAATTGGCAGTATTTGGTTGAGCAGCGGTAATGGTTGAACTGCCAACGCCAACAATAGTTATAGTATTTCTTACAATGGTCGCAACATCCGTATTTGAACTTGTATAAGTGAAAGCGCCATTACTGTTGGTTGTTGGTGGAGTAATTGCAAAAGCCGCATTTCCAAATGCTTTTGCAGGAACAGAGAAGTTAGTGATAACAGTGGTTGCTCTACCAACTATGAGAGATGTAGTAATTGTTGCAGATGTGCTATTTTCAGTGCTTGCTTGAGTTGCTGTAATTGTGCAACTACCGGTTCCAACAACAGTTACAACATCTCCGGCAACGGTTGCAATCAATAAATTTGAACTGGTATACGTGAATGCACCGGTGCCGTTTGTTACAGGAGGAACTAATGAAAAATTAGTGTCGCCAACAGTTTTTGTTATTGCAGAGAAATTGCTTAGAACTGTTATTATCGAACTTACTTGAAGTGTTGTGCGAATTGTTTCAGATGAATAATTGGATGTGCTTTGTTGAACTGCTGTAATTGTTGAAGTGCCGCGTCCAACAATGGTCACACTATCTCCATCAATGGTTGCAACCGCTGGGTTCAAACTTGTATAAGTAATTAAACCATTGCTATTCGAAGTAGGAGGAACCAAATTGAATGACGCGTCTCCAGGTATTTTTGTTATTGCAGGGAAATTGCTTAGAACCGTTCTTATCGGATTTACTGTAAGTACTGCAGTAGTTGTAGCAGATGTATAATTGGAAGTACTGGCTTGAACTACGGTAATAGTTGTATTTCCACCGCCAACAATGGTTACCATATTATTGGCAATTGTTGCAACCGCAGTATTCGAACTTGTATAAGTAAAATCACCAGTGCTGTTCGTTGTCGGAGGAGTTATTGTAAAATTATCATTTCCAAATGTTTTTGTTATTGCAGAGAAATTGGTTAGAACCGTTGTTACTGGATTTACTGTGATTGTGGCGGTAATTGTTCCAGATAAAAAGTTGGTTGAACTCGATTGAATTGCAGTAATGGTTGAAGTGCCGACTCCAACAATGGTTACAATATTATCGGTAACTGTAGCAACCGCTAAATTTGAACTTGTATAAGTGATTAAACCATTGCTATTCGAAGTGGGAGGAACCAATGCAAAATCCGCGTCTCCGAATGTTTTTGTTATTCCAGAGAAATTGGTTATAATAGGTGTTCCCCGAATTACTCCAAGGGTTGTACTAATTGTTCCAGCTAAAAAGTTTGCGGTGCTTGGTTGAACTGCTGTAATGGTAGAATTACCAATTCCAACAATGGTTATTATATCTCGATTAATGGTCGCAACATCTGTATTGGAGCTTGTATAAGTGATTAAACCATTGTTATTCGAAATGGGAGGAACCAACGTGAAAGGTGCAATGCCAAATGTTTTTTCAGTGATAGTGAAATTAATCATTGATGTTGTTGCTTTATTTACTACAAGAAATGCAGTAATGGTTCCAGTTGTGTAATTAGCACTGCTTGCCTGACTTGCACTAATTGAGCATATACCGGCTCCAACAATGCTAATACTATTGTCGACAATAGTAGCCACTAATCGATTTGAACTAGTGTAAGTGATTAAACCAGTGCTGTTCGTTGTCGGAGGAGTTATATTGAAAGTGGCGTCTCCAAATGTTTTTGTTATTGCAGAGAAGTTGGTTAGAACTGGTGTTGCCTGATTTACTGTAAGGGTTGCGGTAATTGTTTCAGCTGAAAAATTGGTGGTAGCTGCTTGACTCGCAGTAATGGTTGAAGTACCGGCTCCAACAATGGTTATAATGCTTCCTGCAATAGTTGCAACCGTCGTGTCCGAACTGGTGTATGTGATTAAACCATCGCTATTGGTTGTTGGAGACCTTATACTGAATGGCATGTTTCCAAATATTTTTGCTATTGCAGAGAAATTTGTTAAAACTGTTGTTATCAGATTTATTTGAAGCTCATATGTAGTTGTTCCAGATGAGTGAGTTGAATTGCTCGCTTGACTTGCGGTAATTGTTGTAGTACCGGCACTAACAATGGTAGCCATATCTCCTGCAATTGTGAGTACTGATGTATCCGAACTGGTATAAGTAATTGCACCACCGTTATTGGATGATGTGTGAAGTTTGAATGGGATGTCATTAAATGTTTTTGCAGGAATCTGTGAAATGGTTATAACTGTTGTTATCGCATTTACTTGGAAATTTGCAGTAGTTGTAGCTGACAAGAAATTAGTTGTAGCGGCTTGTGTGGCAGTAATGGTTGAAGTGCCTATTCCTACAATTGCAATCCTGTTTTCAACAATCTTAGCAACCAACAAATTGGAACTTGTATATGTGAAATTGCCATCACCATTAGTTGTAGGCGGGGTAATAATGAAAGACGTATTTCCAATGGTTTTGTTGGGGATAGAAAAGTTGCTTAACGTAGGCAGTCCTCTAATTATTTGAAGAGTCGCTGCAATTGTTCCAGATATGTAATTTGAAGTGCTTGCTTGACTAGCGGTAATTGTTGTAGTACCCAATCCTACGATGGTTACTACATTTCCTGCAACCGTGGCTACTGCCGTGTTTGAGCTGGTATAAGTGAAGGTACCGGTGCTATTGGTTGTTGGATTGACTATGTTGAAAGATGCGTCTCCAAATTCCTTTGTTACCGCAGCAAAATTAGTTATCGTTGGTGTTGCTTGACTCACAATAAGCGATGAAGTAATTGTTGCAGTTAAATAATTATTTGTAGATGCTTGAACAGCGGAAATGGTTGCAGTGCCGGCTCCAACAATCGTTACAGTGCTCCCTACGATAGTTGCAACGGCTGTGTTCGAGCTTGTATATGTGAATGCACCATTACTATTGGTTGTAGGATTTACCAAATTGAATGACGCGTCTCCAAATGTTTTTGTAATTGTAGAAAATCCGCTTAGAACTGTTGTTGCCCTATTTACAGTAAAAGTTGCGGTAACTGTGGCAGTTGTGAAACTGCTAGTGCTTGCTTGAATTGCAGAAAATGTTGAAGTGCCGCCGCCAACAATGGTTACCACATTTCCGGCAATTGTTGCAACCGCAGTGTTCGAACTTGTATAGGTGAAAGCACCTGTGCTATTACTTGTGGGTGTAACCAGGTTAAATGACGCGTCTCCAAATGTTTTTGTTATTGGAGAGAAACCAGTTATTGTGGGTATTACGTTAATTACTGTAAACAATGCAGTAGTTGTTCCAGCTAAATAATTAGTTGTGGTTGCTTGTGTAGCAGTAATAGTTGAAGTGCCGATTCCAACAATGGTTATTGTAGTTCCAGAAATAGTCGCAACCGCTGTGTTCGAACTTGTATAAGTGAATGCACCAGTGCTATTGCTTACGGGAGGAGTGATTGCGAAAGCCGCGTTTCCAATTATTTTTTGGGGAATGGAGAAACTAGTATAAGTTGGTGTTGCTTTACTTACCACGAGAGAAGCAGTTGTTGAACTAGCCGTATAATTAGTATTCGTTGCTTGACTAGCAGTAATGGTTGAAGTACCGCCTCCAACAATGGTTATTGTGGTTCCAGCAATTGTTGCAACCGCGGTGTTCGAACTGGTATATGTGAATGTGCCAGTACTGTTGGTTGTTGGACTTACCAAATTAAATGATGCGTCTCCAAATGTTTTTGCTGCAACAGAAAAGCCGGACAAAACCGTTGTTATCTTATTTACTGTAAGGGTTGCAGTAATTGTTCCAGCTAAATAATTTGCGGTAGTTGCTTGAGTAGCGGTAATCGTTGAACTACCAGCGGAAACAATGGTTACTGTGCTTCCAGCAATGGTTGCTACCGCCGTGTTCGAACTTGTATAAGTGATTGCACCAGTGCTGTTGGTTGTTGGTGCAACTAAGTTGAACGCTGCGTTTCCAAATGTTTTTGTTATTGCAGAGAAACTACTTATTGTGGGTGTTGCTTTATTTACAGTAAGGGTATCAGTAGTTGTTCCAGCTGTAAAATTGGTAGTGCTTGCTTGGCTAGCAGTAATGGTTGAAGTGCCTGCTCCGATAATGGTTACAGTAGTTCCTGTGATGGTCGCAACCGCCGTGTCCGAACTGGTATAAGTGAAAGCACCATTGCTATTGGTTGTTGGCTGAGTTATTGTGAAAGCCGCATTTCCAAATGTTTTTGTTATTGCAGAAAACCCGGTTAAAACGGTTGTTGCTTGGCTCACAGTCATGGTCGCAGTAGTTGTTGCAGCTGTAAAATTTGCATTGCTTGCTTGACTGGCAGTAATAGTTGCAGTGCCGGCTCCAACAATGGTAACAGTGCTTCCTGCGATGGTTGCAACCGCTGTATTCGAACTTGTATAGGTAAATGCGCCATTACTGTTGGTTGTTGGTGCAACAATTGAGAAAGCAGCGTTTCCAAATGTTTTTGTTATTGCAGAAAATCCGGATAGAACCGTTGTTGCTTGACTTACTGTAAGGGTTGCACTAATTGTTGCAGAACCGTAATCCGCGGTGATTGCTTGATATGCAGTAATGGTTGAAGTGCCGCCTCCAACAATGGTTATCGTGCTTCCAGCAACAGTGGCTACCGCCGTATTTGAACTTGTATAAGTGAATATGCCATCACTATTGGATGTTGGTGCAACAATTGAGAACGCAGCATCTCCAAATGTTTTTGCTGGAACAGCAAAATCGGTTACTACAGGTTTTATATTTTCTACTGTAAGTGTTGTAGTAGTTGTTGCAGATGTGCTTGTTTCAGTGCTTGCTTGACTAGCCGTAATGGTTGAAGTACCCATTCCAACAATGGTCATTGTACTTCCATCAATTGTTGCAACTGCTAAATTCGAACTTGTATATGTGATTAAACCAGTGCTGTTAGATGTTGGGGCCATTGTAAAAGGTGCATCTCCAATATTTTTTAAAGGGAAAGAAAAATTAGTTAAAACTGTTACAGATACCGTTGGCGCACTAAAACCACGACAATCACTAAAAACAGTACTTCCACGACCTGTCCAATTAATTCCATCAATGGAAGTTGCAATGGTGTTTGCATTGATCATATCACCAACCCATCCTGAGAATTGACCACTCGCAACCCATAAATTGTTTCCATATGCTATATTTCTCGGGTACACATAATTACTATTAAATACACCAGACTTTGTATTACGACTTGTCCAAGTAATTCCATCGATGCTTGTTGCAATAGTGGTTTGACTTACATTATTATATATGTTATTTGTTGCTACCCATAAATTATTTGCATATACAACACTAGTTACTTTATCTAAAGCAGACGAAATCCGAGCTGTCCAAGTAATTCCATCCGTACTTGTTGCAACCTTACCATTGCCGCCAACAACCCATAAACCATTTCCATATGCAACAGACCATCCATATGAAAGAACAGTAGAACCGCGACCCGTCCATGTAATTCCATCGGTACTTGTTGCAATACCGTTTCCACCTTGACCAACCGCAACCCATAAATTGTTATTAGATGCGTCTTTGCCATATGCTACATCAGTTCCTTGACTACTAAAAACACCAGATGACTGTGTACTACGACCTGTCCAATTAATTCCATTAGTACTTGTTACAATAGTGTTTCCACTTGGAATATTCTCTGGATATCCAACAGCAACCCATAACCCATTTCCATATGCAACGCGAGCTGACAAATTCACAAAAATTATACCACGCCCAGTCCAGGTCAAACCATCTGTGCTTGTCGCAACGCTGTTTCCTGCATTTCCTAAAGCAACCCATAAACCATTTCCATACGTAACATCTGATACATAATTAGTAAAAACATTAGTGCTGCGACCTGTCCAATTAATTCCATCAGTGCTTGTTGCAATGAGACCTTTAGTGGACCCACCTGCATCTTGAACCGATGTACCGCCCGCAACCCATAAAGTGTTTGCTGCCATTTTATATATACTAGTTCTAAATATATAAAATAATACAAATATTCCAATTATTTTATATATTTACTTAGATATCAAGTGAGACAATGTTTCTGTCAGAACCTTTCTTCCTACGCGAACGCGGGACATCTCCGTTCAAATCTTTTAAGGACGACGCACTAATCATTGAATCGCTGTCCCTATTTTCTTGGATATTCACTGTCTTTGGCTTCAATCCGCTCAAAATGGAGTCAATATTCTTGGGTCCGGACATCTCTTGTCTTTGACTCATCGGTGGTCTCCCATTCACATTATCAAACTTATTATTCAAATCAACTCCCGCCTCACTAAACATCACTCCGCGCCCCGCATTGATATCTGGTCTGCTCGATTGTTGGTCGGTAAACACCATTCCTGGTCTTTGCGGTGCAGCCGCCGTTCTTGGGTCAATTGATTTGGGAGGAGGACCTGACATACCGGATGGCTCCGGATTCACCAAATTATTGGCAAATGCAAATCCAGGGCTTTGTTGCGCCATTGAATTCACTGTGGCATTCGTGAACATCTTCATCAGCTCAGGACTTTGGCGAATAACATCGTTGAATCCGGGTGTGGCCGACGACAATGCACGATTGGTAAAATTGACAACTGCTGCAGAGAACCCAAGACGAAGAAGCAGGGCAATTTCCGGCGCCAATTTGCCGCCCTTATATTTGTCGTATAATTCGCCAAAAATTTCGTCATAACTGTCAATATCGTCGCTCACCTGTTCACCCCAGCCATCCAAATTGATATCGAATGGATTAAATGCAGCATTTGCATACTCCACTGTATTTACAAACGTCATGAACCACCAACTGTACAGCTTCTTGCTTTCCCCCTTCTTCTTGTCTTCCAATGCAGTCTCGTATTCGTCCTCTACTTCCTCATAGGTGGAGTCGTTGTTGAAATGGAAATTAGAAACATGCCCCTTGGCGCGCCACTCCTCCAGCCTTTTCATCATCATTTTCTTCTTTCGCAACTTCTCGCGCTCCGACATTTTTGAATTCACTGGTTTATCTGGATTTGTTGGAATATCGGTGAATTTTCCATATCCGTCCCAGGTCTTAGTGGTTCCTGCACCGGTTTCTTTAGTGGCCTGCCCCAAACATGTTTTTACAGGTTCTTCATCTTTTGAGCCGCCAAAACCAAAAAAGTTTGACAATCCGCTCAGCACTTTAGTGTCACCTGAAGAAGAAGATGAAGATGAAGATGCAGAAGATGAAGATGCAGAAGATGCAGATGCAGAAGACAAATTGTTCATTTCGGCTTCAAAGCTGTCCAAATCGCCTAAATCAATTTTTGAACTTTGTTGTGTGGGTTTTTTTGTATTATTCATCAATAATTCGGCGCCACCTGTGCTGCCAGAGTCAAAATTCAAAGTAATTGGTTCAAGATTGTCAATATTTAAGTCAAATGATTCCATCCTAATATTATTATTAAACAATCTTTATTTTTAAATCCTCCGAATAGTTTATTATATTTTGTTTTTTCAAATAGTAAATTCCTTGCAAAAAACAATCCGCCAAATCGTCTTTTTTTGCCGATGCTTCCATTACCAATTTAAAAACTGATAAATCAGAATTTGCATCCAAAAACCGGGTGCAAAAATGAATGCCGTCCTTTTTATGCGTTTTGTAATCGGTGGTTTCATTTATTGCTAAACCTTTCAGTTTTCCAGCTGATGATATGAAATCAATAATTAATGTGTCCGTTGTCATAATGAAGTACTGCGCCACCATCCCCTGAATCGTGTTCATTCTTCCTGCAATTGGCGATATTTGGTTCTCCAGAATTACATGAGTCAGCTCCTTCATAAATGGAGTAAATTTTGCGTCAAAATTGGTTTTGATTCGTTTGCCAATATCCACCAAATGCAGTTGATTCGCGTTGGTTTTTTTGACTTTTGGAATTAGTTTCAACGTGTTTTTTTCAAAATGGGCTTGGACTTTCTCTAAGACCACGGTTTTCTTATCTTTGGAATCAATTGTAATAAAATGGTTGGCGCAGAATTGTGTGAGTTCATCCACTTTCAACTTTTTTATAGCGGGCATAGAGGTCGCCTTGGTTGGCAAAAGCTTCCCAGAATTTTTTGAATGGACGTTGCAGAAATAATTATTATTGAATACATAGGTTGCTTTTTTGCCGCAAACACCGGATTTGGCTTTCTGACAATTGCACACAGGTACGGATGATGTTTTTTCCCCTGCATCAAGTAAATTAATGACGTTCCAGTCGCGAATAATCAAAGAATCTGCTCCAACAGTGAAAATACAATATGCCAAATTCTTGATGCCAATGTCGAAACTCACGATGGTTTTTGACATTTTATAATTGAGAGAAAATCTCTTTATCTTGATTATTCATCTGCATATATTTTATCGTCAAATGTAAAAAGATACTCCATGACTGCTTTGATAATAATATATTGTTCACTGTTTATTTTTAGATTCTTTAGAATACCAAGATGGGTTTTCTGCGTATTAAGATTGTCTAAAACCAGTTCTTCATTGCGTAAAAACATATTCATTATCATTCGTTTTTGGTTTGATAATAAGTTTCTTTTAACCAGTTTGAATAATTCTTGGTCAATCAATAGTATCGCTGTATTCATTGCTATATGCTCTGGATTATGTCCAGAATATTTGTACCAATTACCTTCTCTATAGAATAAACAAGGCATGTTGTATAACAGCGAATCTGGGCTAAAACGGCGAATCATATATGCAAATGATTTTTCAATTACATTTTTTGAGTGAGTCATTTCATGTATATTGTCTTCGTTTGTATTTCTTAACGCTTCTATGTAAGTGTTAATTGTTGCTTGATTCATATTATAGTAATATAAATCAAGTTGTTTTTATGTTTATATTCTGGCCTCTTGATATTGGTATACATCGTCAAATGAAAACTCGGTTGTTTGTAACGGCACCTGTTTATTACACCAGAAATAATAGACAAATCCAAATACGACAATCAATGCTGAAACTGCAATTACAACAATAATAATAGTCTCCATACAAAGGGAACCAAGGTTCCCTTTAAATCCCTCCTTTATAATTTTATTTTATTTACAAAGATAACCTTGGTATTCAGAGAAGCAAAGCTTCTCTTAAATCCCTCTTTTACAAATAAATATATATTTGACGTTTCTCTCACTTAAAATATCTTTACAAAGTATAAATGTTTTTGGAAATACTATCAAAATTAGCATCCGAGTCTCTCTTGAGTCTTTATCCAATTTTTGTGAAAAAAATTGGGATTTCAAGTTCTCTACAATTGTGGACGCGACTAATCACTTATGTTTTGATATCAGTATTCTTTGTAAATTGGTCTTTTATTAAATTGTCTCTCTTTTCATTGGATTCCATAACACTGGGTCTAGTCAATCTCTCTCACGTATTTTTCTCTTATGAGGGATTCCTCAATTTGGATTCAGGAGTTTCATTCGCCATATTCAATAGTTATCCATTGATGATTTTGTTGTTGGCTGGCACAATGTGGCATAATTCTTACTTGCTTGTTATAATTGGATTAGCGTTCTTTATTTATGGCAATTATGCAGAGAAAGCAAAAGAAGAAGATGAAAATAAAAAAAAAGAATCCAAAGAAAACTTTAACTATGGTCTTATCATGATTTTACTTGCAGCTTTAACTGAAGCCTTCATATATTTTCTGGTTCGCCGAATTAAAACCCCCAATAATTGGAACCACGTTTTTATTTCTTATTTCTTAGGAGCAGTTTTATTAACATCATATATGGTTTACAATTATAAAGACGCAGAATCAGGTCTCGATGCTGCAGACAAAGGTCGCGTTGGACTCGCAGTAATAACCAATGGAATCATCGGAACCCTTGGTTATTTTTTGAGATTTTTTGCGTCCTATCGATTGGAACCAGAGATATATGCACCTCTCTCCTACTTTGGAGTAATTATGTCCTATGTGTATGGAATAGCATTTGATAATGAGACCCTAAATTGGAAGAAAGTGTTGGGAACAGGTTCCATATTGGCGTCCAATTATTTTGTGCCAAAAGGGGTTTAACGACGACGACGACTCTTTAATTTGCCCTTGCCTTTTCGAACGCGTTGTCTTTTTGTTTTTTTCCCTCTTGCAAAAAACGATTTACTTGGTAAATCACAATTAACTTTACCAATGACTTTTTCAAAATCATCATATGTAAAATCGGAATTAAGCAGTAATATTTCATTAAACTTTTCTCCAAAGAAAAAATTCACATCCATTCCTCCAGTTTCACCTTTTTTTATTCTATCCATTAATTTATAAATTGACAAAACTATTTTTGCAGAATTCATTTCACTAAATACACAAATGGATGAATGATTTCTTTTTAATGTAATTTTTTTAAAACTCAAGTCAAGACATCCCAGGCTTAATATATGGTGCCTAAAAAATTTTAAACATTTTTGTTCATGTTCTTTAAAATTATCGCTACTAATATATTTACACAGTTTTTCTTTGTTAAATTCATTTGGATCAGTTTCCAATATTTCTTCATAATTTGTTAATGATTTTATAAATGTTTCAATCTGTGTAGCAGTATTGTACTTTTTGCTGGTGAAAAAACTCATTATAAAATTAATATATAAAATATTCTGAACAAAACGCATATAAAACATTTGTCTAATTATCTAAATACAAATGGATTGCAACACTAACGTAAAGGCTTTTATTGAAATCAGCAAGGGTTCCAACCTCAAATACGAGTTTGACAAAGAAAACCAATGTTTAGCATTGGACCGAATACTGCATAATTCAAACGTATTCCCTTATAATTATGGATATGTTCCAAACACATTGTCAGATGATGGTGACCCACTCGATATTATCATTTTGTGTGATTATGCAATACATCCTCGATTTTTCAATGATATTGCAGATGTGAACGAACACGACGTAAATTGCATCAAGTATTTTCTGAGACATTACAAAGATGGAGATATCAAGATTGGCCAAATTTATGGAAAAGAAGAAGCACTACAAATATTGAGCAAATTGTTCATTATTGTCTAAATTTGATATAAAGATTTTAACGTATAAATCATTATACGCAATGACTGACGTTGTTTCTCTAATAAATACTTGTAGACTCTGTAAACAGAATAATCTAGTGGATGTTATTGAGTTGGGTCAACAATATATTACATCGCGATTTCCAGTTTACGGAGATTTCACTACACCAAAGACTGATATAACTCTTTCTTTGTGCATGAGCTGCGAACTTTTACAACTAAAACAATCCACAAACCAGTCCGAATTATACGAGCACGAGTATGGATATATGTCTGGAATCAGCAACACAATGCGCACCCATCTAAAGCAATATCAGGAAGAGATTGTTTCGCACATTCACAATTTGCAACTAGGCGATATAGTCATTGACATTGGAAGCAATGATTCGACCATGCTTCAATTGTACCCATCCAATATTCGCAGAATTGGTGTGGACCCCACTGGAAAACAGTTTGCACATCTGTATGGCGATGTTGAACTTTTGCCCACTTATTTTACTCGAGAGAATGTTGTTAACAGGTTTGGCGACATTAAGTGCAAGTCAATTTCATCCATTTCCATGTTTTACGATTTGCCCGACCCTGTTCAATTTGCTAAAGATATTTATTCTCTCTTGAACGACAATGGCATCTGGACCTGCGAACAAAGCTATATGCCCACCATGTTGGAGCGCAATAGTATAGACACAATATGCCACGAGCATTTGGAGTATTATTCGCTTAAACAGGTGCAACAAATTGCGACAAAAGTGGGTTTCAAAATATTCAATATATCATTCAACGAGTGCAATGGAGGCAGTTTCCGCCTCTACTTTGCCAAGATGGAATCTACCCACTTCACAGAATGCACCGCATTAATTAGTCAAATTTTTGAAAAGGAGCGTTTACTCAATCTTGGAAAACCAGAGACATATTCCAATTTTGTCACTGGGTGTTCCGCGGAAATAAATAAATTAAAAACAATTATTAACACAGTCAACCAAAATGGAGAGAAAGTATACATTTATGGCGCATCCACCAAGGGCAATTGTTTGCTCCAGTTTGCCAACATTGGCGAATCTTTGATTCCATATGCAGTTGAACGCAACTTGAACAAAGTTGGAAAAATGACAAACACGGGTATTCCAATTATCAGCGAAGAAACCATGCGTCAAAATCCGCCCAAGTTTTTGCTGGTTTTGCCGTGGCATTTCCGCGATGAGATTATCAAGCGCGAGGATGACTATTTGGAGATGGGTGGGCAACTAATTTTCCCCTTCCCCCAGTTAGAAATATACAGCAAGAAGAAGAAGGTTTTAATTACTGGAAACACCGGTTTAATTGGGACTGAGTTATCCAAACAGTTAATGAGTGAATACATCCTTTATGGAATCAATCGCTCACTTAATGCAAATTTTTTTACTGGAACAACCCAATTTCACGCAGACATGAATGATGGATTTACATTAAACAACATTTTTGAAATTGTGAAACCGGATTTAATAGTGCATTTGGCGGGGATATCCAGTTCGCAGTATGCTCAGCAAAATTGTTTAGAGACATTAATTACCAATGGAATGTCAACTGCCGTTATTTGCGAAATTATTGAGAGACAACAGTTGAAAACCAAATTGATTAATGCATCCAGCAGTGAAATATACAAGGGTCATGGAACGTATGTTGTCAAGGAAGATGACACACATATGACCCATTTGCATCCTTATTCCATTGCAAAAACACTTGCACACAATTTGATAAAAATGTATCGCCAAAATGGATATAATTTTTCAAATGCGGTGATTTTCACCACGGAAAGTAAGGACAAGGGGAACCAGTTTTTGCTGAACAAAGTGGCGGAACATGCGGTCAAATGGGTGGATAATCAAGAACCAATCAAGCTGGGTAATTTGGACTCGACTCGAGATATTTTGCATGTGAGCGATGTTGCAAATGCTCTGGTTCACATTATGAAAGACGAGTTACCCAATGATTATTTGGTATGCAGAAACGAGAATGTGAAAATACAGGATTTGGTAGAAAGTGTTTATCGTAAATTTGGAATTAATTTGGAAAAACGTGGCAACCAGTTTTTTAATGGAGAGCAGTTGGTTATTCAAACAAATCCGCTACTTGGTTGCGAAAATGTTTGCCACATTCAGGGGGCGGGAGAACGACTCAGGTCTCTAAATTGGTCGCCGAAAATCAGCATGGACCAAATTATTGAGGAAATCTGCGATTCAAAAAAATAAATTATAAAAAAAATATTGATTCAAAAAAATAAAAAATCCAAAAATATCGATTCAAAAAAATAAAAAATCCAAAAATATCGATTCAAAAAAATAAAAAATCCAAAAATATCGATTCAAAAAAATAAATTATAAAAAAAAATATTATTTATATTTA
>Ga0209596_1000111_pt1 | contig 71152 bp, 102 predicted proteins | sample M_130807_MF_Meta_FD_187314 | JGI IMG/M metagenome (GOLD analysis project Ga0209596, IMG submission 187314) | Freshwater microbial communities from Lake Montjoie, Canada to study carbon cycling - M_130807_MF_MetaG (SPAdes) (version 2) | ecosystem: Environmental > Aquatic > Freshwater > Lake...
ACGGCCTATATCGCTATATTTGAAGGTGCACAAGTTATCAAAGAACCTCGTAAAGGTGTTGTTTACGCAAGGCAAACAGGTTATGAACATGCAAAGTATAACCTGATTGCAAACATTGATGCCGATTCTAGATTGTTTCCTGGATGGATCTGGACAGCAATGGCTCATATAACCAAACCTGAAGTTGTTGCGGTTACAGGGCCAATAATCTATGACGGCGCAAACCTAGCTCTTAGAATATCAACCCGCATCTACTACTGGTTCGCACTTCAGAGTAACAAGTACATTGGCGTTTTTCTACAAGGTGGCAATGCTCTGATTAAGAAGTCTGCACTTGATAAGGTCAAAGGCTATGACCTATCTATTGCTTTCTATGGTGAAGATACGATGACAGCTAAGAGACTTGAAGAATCTGGTAAGATCGTATTCGAGCCAAGTCTGTTCATCTATTCTTCACCAAGAAGATTGGAAGATCAAGGTATCATCAGCACAACATGGATGTACTTGACTAATTATTTTTCTGTGACGTTCAAGAACAAATCTACAACGAGCGATTACAAAGATTTTAGATGAAGTCATACAGAACAGTATTCATATCAGATATTCATCTAGGCACAAAGATGAGTCAGGCAGATCAACTGCTAGAGTTCATGAAGACTTTTGAGTGTGAGAAGATATATCTTGTTGGTGATATTGTTGATTGTTGGTCTATGTCAAAGAAAAACATATGGTCTCAATTTCATAATGACGTAATACAGAAGCTATTGCGTAGAGCGAGAAAAGGCACAGAGATTGTTTATATCCCAGGAAACCACGATGATGTTATGCGTAACTATTGCGATAACGAATTCGGTCATATTATTATGGTTAGGGAAGCCATACATGTGGGAGTCGATAGCAGGCTATATCTTGTTACTCATGGCGATCAGTTTGATATTGTTATGAGGAACGCCAAGTGGCTTGCTCATCTAGGTTCATGGGCCTATGATATTAGTATCAACCTCAGCCGGTTTGTGAACAAAGTTAGAACCGTGTTTGGTATGCCATACTGGTCTCTCTCAGCCTATCTCAAGAACACTGTCAAAGAATCAGTCAACTTCATTGGTGACTATGAAGAAACTCTGTGTAACTATGTGAAAGGTAAGAAGCTAGATGGTATCATTTGCGGTCATATTCACCATGCTAATATTCGTGATATTGGCGGCATTAGATATATGAACTGTGGTGATTGGGTGGAGTCTTGTACAGCTTTGGTTGAAAACCATGATGGTGCATTTGAAATCGTAAAATGGAAATGATATAAATACCATCATGAAAACATTCAAGCAGTTCGAAAAAGAAAAGAAGAGTGAATATGGTACCGGTGTAATTCCGGTAGCCATACACTTCAAGCATATCACCCCTGTTGCAGACGTAGAAGGCCCTGAAGTCAAAGGGCTTATACCTGCACCAATCCACTTCAGACATGTTCAACCAAAGAAGAAGCTAGATGAGGCCGCAAAACCTGCAACTGGCTATAAAGCTTGGTTGAAGACTGATGATAACGCAAAACTCGGTAAAGGCCCTGAAGCCATATCGAATAAGCTTCATAAGAGTAATGCTTTCACAATGGATCATGCTAATTCTATTAGAGACTACACCTCCTCTGGTAGTACCAACATGAATAAGAATCTTATCAAGAACAAGGGTAAGATCATAGCAAAGACGCATCAGAAGCGTGTTAAAGGGCTTGATGCGGCTATCAGCAGTAATCCTATCCAGCACGATGTTCATACTTACTCTGGTACATCTTTTGATCCTCGTAATCACCTTGATAAGAAAGGGCAGATGCACTCACCCGCCTACATCTCAACCACTCACGATAAAAAGGTAGCTCACTCATTTTCAGGGCACGCTACACAGGGTAAAGGTTCATATGCACATAGACATATCATCCATTTCGATTTGAAGAAGGGTGATCCAGCAACTCACGTTTCACATTTGTCAGACCACAACGGCGAGCATGAGACAGTCATCGGCCGCGGCGTAACTCTGCAACATCATAGCACGGAATCACATTACGATCTAGGTTCTGAAAGTTGGGTACATATCCATCGCATGAGCATCGTTCGTAAGAAGTAACCTACATACCTCTTGACAGGGGGTATATTATGTGGTACTATGAGAATAAGGAGATCAGTGATGAAGATATTAAGGAATACACTGGATTTGTATACCGTATCACCAATCTTACCAATAACAAGAGTTACATCGGTAAAAAACTCTTTACATCAACCCGCACCAAGACACTCAAAGGCAAACGCAAAAAAGTCAAGCTCGACTCAGGATGGCGAGACTATTACGGATCTAATGCTTTACTCAAGGCCGACGTTGAAGCCTTAGGTGCTGACAATTTCCGTCGAGATATCCTTCACCTTTGCAAGTCCAAAGGCACCGCCAACTATCTGGAGATGCGAGAACAGATTGACCGTCGCGTTCTAGAGTCCGACCAGTTTTATAACGACTGGATCATGGTAAAGGTGTCTCGCTCTCACATAAAATTGTAATATTTTTTGTAACACGCAGGAACCTTCAATTCTTGTGTGGCATTTCTGCATCATTAGACTAAAGTATACCAAGCTTGGCAAGAGATTTCGCTTGTGTTCCGCTCCAGACCGTGTATAATACTTCCATGATGAAGAGAGAGACGAACGGAGACTTGAACTTGACAATAATCTATGACCTCAGCAAGCTTGATCCTCAGGTCCGCAAGGACATTGAAAACAAGCCTAAAATTCGCAAGCTGTTTACTGTCAAGCCTGACAAGCTGCTAGGTGTTAGCGGCGACGCGAAGACTAGCAAGGGCGAAAAGCTCGGCTTCAAAACTGCAATCCTTTACATGGCCCCTGCAATGCAAAGCGGTGAGCAATTGTGCCCTATGGCTGCAATTGCCCAATGTGACCTGGCCTGCCTGTTTACCGCTGGTCGCGGTGCAATGGCGCCCGTCTTTTTCAGCCGCCTTCGCAAGGCTCTTTTCTGGCAGCAATACCGTGAAGAGTTTATTGCTCTGCTCAAGAAAGAGATTGCCAACCTTTATGCCCGTAGCCAAAAAGATGGTGATTGGGAATTGCTTGTTCGTTTGAACGGCACTACCGATATCCGTTGGGAAAATTACGGCATCATCGAAGCCCTTCCCATGGTCAAGTTCTACGATTACACCAAGATCGCTAATCGCAAGAACCTTCCCGTCAATTATGACCTGACGTTTTCTTATAGCGGCGTTGCGGCCTTTCTTCCTTTCGTTAAGAAGGCCATTGCAATCGGTATGCGGATCGCGGTTGTGTTCCGCACCCGCAAGCTTGTGGAAGATATGCTCTTTTTCAAGCAAACATTCCTTGGGCTTGACATTGTAGACGGTGACGACACCGACGTTCGTGTCCTTGATCCGCTCGGTGTTGTCGTGGCACTTTATGCCAAGGGCAAGGCTAAGAAGGACACCACGGGCTTCGTGGTGGCTTGACATTCTCTCCAATCCTGCTATAATCCTACTAACAACTGAGGAGTTTTGACATGCAAGGTGAACTGACCGCTTACTTCGACCGTATCGTAGATGATTACAAGGCTTTCTGGCCCGATTGGCAGACCGATAAGAACCGCAAAGAGATGGTTGAGGAGTTTATTGCGAGCCTGCGTTTCGAGGTCGGCAGCAAGTATATCAAGGTTGTGAAGCGCGATAGCGTCCACTCCTTCATTGTTCGTAATGACACCGCCAAGTTTAAGGCTGGTGATATCCTGAAGGCCGCTTCTTGGAAGACGCCTGCGACCAACTTTGTTCGCGGCAATCTTTTCGAGAAAACCTTTGATCGTGTTCGGTGGACTGGAGTGATTTAACGTGTTTATTCCCTTTGCGGAAATGAAGATAGCCCCTTTCAAGACGTATGAAGAGATTCCTGTTCTCACACAGGAGTATATCGTCTATGTGGCTGGCGAGCGCGACCTAATGAATGTGCCTCTTGCAGATATCAACTCTTTTATGGCTATGCTATATGAGGTTGAAACCCGTAAGCGGGCTGAATATGAAGATGGATGGGTGATATAATGACTCCTGAACAAGAATTGGCCCGTAGGATATACAGAGATGCTTGGTCTAATGTTGTGAGACTGACCTTCAATGCGCGGCGTCAAAGCCGTTCTAAGAAGTCTCTGAAATATCGCCTGTATGATCTGAACTCAATGATTATTGAACACATTCTACTCGACCACATAGATTTCTATTCTGTGTCGGAGTTAAAACTTTTAACCTATCGTGATTGGGCTAATACCAAATTTGTTTTCGAAAACAATAAGACGAGGTATGGTGGTCGCGTTTCTTGGAACATCTTTCAAGATATGATAAAGTTATATGAGAAGAATGAAACCAGACTATTAGGTATTCTTGCAAAGACCTATTTGTCAGATCAGATCAAATCTCACTACGGAGCGAAATGATGACAGTCTATGTGGCGAAGCCTTACTTCAATACCAACAAGCAAATGAAAGAGTTTGATACGCCCAAGGAAGCGGCTAAGTATCTTCTGGAAGTAACCGGTTTCAAGATGCCGGCTGATGAATGGGAACTGATCGGAAAGATCATCGTAAAGGAGACTGAAAATGCCTAATTGGTGCAGCAACAATGTTTCGATTTCACACACTGATCCTGCAATGATGGAGAAGTTTGCAAAGGCCTTTGAGGCCGGCGAACTCTTTCAGACCATGGTGCCGCTTTCAACTGCTGAATGGGACTATGGTACAGCCATTGAGGAATGGGGTACTAAGTGGGATGTCAATGGTGGTGAATTCAGCCTTGACGATGATAAGCTTTCTGGTACTGGCTGGTTTGATACAGCATGGGGACCGCCTATTGCTTTCTATGAAAAGCTAGAGGAACTCGGCTTTCAAGTTGATGCCTCATATCTCGAAACAGGCATGTGCTTTGCTGGTACATGGACCAATGAAGACGGAGATGATTGCGTTGAGTATGATTTCTCCGATGAAGATTGGCGTGATGGTATTGACAATGAAGACCTCCTAGACATTCTCGAACAGGAATATGAGATGTGGAAAGAGTGGCAGGACGACGAAGAAGAGGAAGAAGAGGAAGAAGAGGAGAAGGAAGATGGACCAAAGGAAGACGATGGAGCATAGTTTCTTTTCAAAAGACCCAGCAAAGACCTTAGAAGAGGTGAAAGCTCACCTCTATTCTAGGCTGGATTCTGTCAGACAGACGGCCGTTGAACAGAACCGCCACGGTGATTCTGGTTCAATGGGTCGTAGGGATACATTGATGAATGAGGCCGCTTTCCTTGCTATTCTACTTGACAAGCTAGAGCGGTCCTGATAGGATCCAATAATGATCTACACAAGGCAAACATCTGGCCGTAAGAAAGCCTCGAAGAAAACTCTCCGTCTGCGTGAAGAACGGAAAGACTTCTTCGGGGCTATTCTTGCAAACAAGAAACGTGAACGCCCTAATAACATGCCTGACCTATCCGTCGTGCAAAGGACCGTTCCTTGCTCCGATAGCATACCAGGTTATGGCTTCAAGCGTTCCGTCGATGACTACAAGTGGAAGCGCGACAAAGAAGAAAGCGCCGCGACCATTGCAGAAATCGAGAGAAAGAAAACTCGAATTGCACCGGCCTACAACAAAGGTGCAACTCAATATATAACCGAGGGTACAGACCCGACGCATCTAGGAAGAAAGATATGAAAATCGGTATTATGTCAGACCTTCACATGCACAAGACTGTGAAGACTATCGAAACTGCATGGGACTATGAGCCTGAGCCTGATGTATTCTATATCTGTGCTGGTGATATCTGTGAAGACGCACATAGTCGTGCTTTGTTTGTTATGAAGCATCTTAATCATATGATGTCAATCAAAGGCAACCATGACTATTATAACGATAGTTTCTCGGATGCCTACACTCACTCTTTCGTGCGTGAGATAGATGGTGCAAAGATTGCTGCCGCCACTCTGTGGACTGATCTGTCTGATAATCTCAATTGGTACTTCTACAAGAAAGGTCTGATTGATTGTGCTTATATCGAAGATTTGACATATGATCGTATGGTCGAAACTCACCAAGCACACAAGCATTTCCTCTTCAACTCTGAAGCCGATATTATTGTATCACATCATGCACCTACGCACCTGTCGATTCATCCTAGGTTCGCAAATGATCCTTGCAATGTGTGTTTCTCGAATAACTATGCAGAGTTGATCCTTAATATGAAGAAGCCACCTAAGCTTTGGATTCATGGGCATACGCACGATGACTTCGACTATATGATAGGTGAGACCCGTGTTATCTGCCATCCGCGTGGCTACAAGGGTGAGCGTAAGGACTATCGTGATTATAAGCCTCTGATTGTGGAGATTTGATATGAGATACTACTGTTACAACGAGTATGATCCAGATTCTCCTCGGGCCAATGGTACTGATGGATACGTTGAGACCTTGTCCGAAGAAAAAATCCGTCAACAATACTGGCCTTATTGGTATGAGCAAATGTGTAAGAAATTCGGTAAAGAGTATGTAGACAAGAACTATTCGTTTGCAGATTGTCTCGATGATTGGATCGTGGTAAACTGGGCTTGGGAAAGTGTATAATGCAACTGTTTCTTGACTGTGATGGTGTTCTAGCCGACTTCGATGCCCGTGCTATTGAAGTTCTTGGTATGAATCCTCGTGAATTTGAAAAGAAGAAAGGCACGGCTGAATTCTGGCGAGTGATCGAAAACACCGAAGATTTCTTCTATAGCCTGCAACCGATGGCTGGTGCATTTGATTTGGTTGATGCTGTTGCACATCTGAAGCCTATCATTCTCACAGGTGTTCCTCAAGGTTCTTGGGCTATCGGGCAGAAGCTTCGATGGGGGCATAAGTATTTTCCTGAACTGGAAATGTGGACATGCCGCTCGAAAGATAAAATCAAGCTGGCCAATCCTGGCGATATCATTGTCGATGATTGGCTGAAACACAGACAAAAGTGGATCGATGGTGGTGGTATCTGGGTGACGCACACAAGCGCATGGGATTCTATCCGTCAACTGAAAGAACTTGGAGTAATCTAATGATGGCCGTTCTAGGTATTCTTGTCGGTGTGCTATTGTGTTCCATGGCGGTTGGTGCTATCATCTGGATGTGGATGATGATACTCAGCATGTTTAAGAAGGATAAAGATGATGAATGATAAGTTGATAGCGGAGCTTGCTTGTAAAGCAAATATGACTGTTTTTCCAAGTGGATTAGAAAAGTTTGCCGAGCTTATCATCCAAGAATGTGCTGGAATTTGTATGATAGAATATGATACTGGTTTAGAACCAGCACCACAGGCTCCTTGGATTGCTAAACAGATTAAAGATCACTTTGGAGTTGAATGATGAATGAGCGAATCCTAGAACTCGCTGAAGAGTCTGGCTTTATTGTTGAAGATGAAGAAATCTATGCCAACGAACTCTTTCATGAGATTACTAAAGATATGGAAAAGTTTGCCGAGCTTATCATCCAAGAGTGTATCAGACTTGGCGAAGAATCGCAATATAAATGCAGGACATTTCCTGTGTCAGTAGCAATCAAAGACCATTTTGGAATCAAGTGATGTTGGTTGTTGTCAAAGTTCCTCGTGATTTCGAAGATGTTGGAGAAAGTTTAGCTAAAATCTTAGTTGATGTTGGTTTTGCTAAATCAAAAACAGAAGCAAGAAATCATATCAAGGGCGGCGGCATAAGACTCGATGGAACAAGAGTGACTGATCCTTATGCCAGACTAGCTAAAGATGGACCGAAATGGTTTTTAGTGGAGCATGAGTAATGCCTGGATATCAATCAAAGAAGCTGATGACTGAAAGTCGTGAAGGAGATAGACCTATGCCTAGATATTCGTTAGTGAGAGAGAGTGACGGTGCCGGTGACTCCGGCCCTATGTGTCAGATCCTTGATGCTGAGAGTGGTATGCCTGTCCATAACGCCGACTATCCTATGGTTGGATTTGGTGTGCGAGTTGGCTCACCGTATGGTCGCACATACTCTGCACAGGATTACTGGCAGACTACGCCTATCATTGGAATTCTTGAAGAGTCGATTAATGATGATGGATATTGGACTGTAAGGTTCAAGACCAAGAAATCTATATACACATGGAAAGAATTCTGATGAGATATTTCTCTTACATGATAACTGGCGGCGAACGAGGCGAAACTTATGAAGTCGAAACAGTATCAGAGGAACAAATCTTAGATTGGGATTGGCGCGACTGGGTGCGAGAGCAACGTAGAAAAGCAAATCCAAAAGAACTAACAAAAGAAAACTGTATCAATGATTGGGTCATTTTGAATAGCGCATGGGAAAATAAGTAATGTACAAGATTTACACGAAAGACAATTGCTCTTGGTGCATCAAGGCCAAGAAACTCCTTGATGATGTTGGTGTAAAGTATACCGTACTGAATCTCGGTACGGATTACACCAAAGAACAACTGCGAGAACTGATTGGTCCAGATTTACCCTTGACAGTACCACAGGTCTTCGTGTATGATAAGCGTATCGGTGGGTATGACGACCTAGCCGATTATATGGAAATGCACAACATAACGGGGTTGCAAACATGAAGATCGAAATCAGTGATGAAACAGTAGATAATCTTTTCCGTGATATCTTAGTCAGAGACTATGGATGGATGATGGATGAATGTAAGCAGATGCAGAAGCGTAAAGATGAAGGTAATCTGCCGCCTTACAGCGAGTTCGACCTTGAGAATAACAAGGTATTCATTGAGGGCTTCGAAACTCTACTCAAGTACTACCTCCCATTTACCGACGCTATAGCACTGATTAAGGAGATGCGGGCATGATGGATCGTTATGAACTGAAAGAAACCTTGAGCAAGGGTGTTGTCACTGTCACGTTCGATAAGCGTGATGGTAGTTTGCGTGAAATGCGTTGTACATTGCAACCTGACCTTTTACCGCCGCAGTTGCTTCAAGAAAATGAGACACCTCGTAAAGAAAACCTTGAAGTTCTTTCCGTATGGGATATTGAATCACATGGCTGGCGTTCGTTCCGTATGGATTCGATCAAGTCGATTGTCGTAGGGTAATGTCCTTGGATAACGGAGTTTATATCTTAGAGACTGCTGGCCCTGAATTCCGTGTAGCACACTCACATGCCATAGATAATATCTACGGAAAGTTCAATGATGAAACACTCCACTGGGATGGAGATATGGACAGAATGATGGACGTGTTTGGTCCTAGCAAAGTCTACAATTTCATCGAGGACGCTATTGACTATGCCTCCAAGATCAGCTATACTTATGAATATCTCGAAGACGGTATCTGTGTGATTACGGATTTCAAGTCTTTGAAGTTTGGTCAAATCTACTGAGGAACAAATGGCAAAAGCAGCAGGTAAGGTTCGTGGAAAGTTTCTCGATGAAAAGTACCTCGGCTCTGAACCCGTATTGGTCGATGTTACCGTCGATACCAATCTAGGCGGAGCATACAACTGGTTCAACTACTTCTATTCTACAGATGATGCGAAGGAGTTTGCTCTTGCATACCTCAAGCACATCAAGTATGACAAGAAGAAGCTGAAACTGGTTGGGCAGATATCCGCTCAAGACCTTCGTAACATTGGCTGGCACTGCCGTCTGTTCATGAATGGTAGCAAAGTCTCGGAAGAGCTTATCGCTATTATCATGAAGAAGATTGAAGCTCTGATTGTCAATGAGGTTGAAGCCGTCGAGGTTGTTGAACCTGTTGTCACGAAGAATGTGATTTCTATCCAAGACAGGATCAACAACAAGACTTCCGACTTGATTGGTGACCTTGAGGAGCAGGTTGATATCTTCATCAAAGAAGGGCGTAATGCGTTCAGCATAGAAAATTGGATGCGGGCCAACGATATCAAGCCGCAGATTGCACAGCGTATTGCGGACTACTACAAGCCGCTTTATGCAGAGCTGTTCGATGCTATGCAAGGCAAAGACCTCCAACTCAAAGAAGCATATTCTCGCTGGAAAAAGATCCAGTTGAAGTCATACATGGAGTTTATCCGTGGTTTTGTTTCTGCTGCTGAGGCCCGTGCTAATGTCATCAAGGCTGCTCGTAAGCCGCGAAAGACGAAAGAGAAGCCTGTTGGTGTTGTGGTCGGCAAAATGAAGTTTCTTGTTGAAGACACGACCTTGAATATCAAGAGCATCAAGCCTACAGAGGTTGTTGGCGCTCAACAGCTTTGGGTCTTCAATGTGAAGTATCGAAACCTGTCTGTCTACAATGCAATGAGCCACACAGGGCTTAGTGTAAAGGGAACAACCCTTACAGGCTTCGATGAGAAAACTTCTGTCACCAAGAAGGTTCGTAAACCTGAACAGACCTTGACTATCCTCCAGGCTGGTAGCAAGGTGGTTCTTCGCAAGCTCATGGACAATATCAAGTGTAAACCCAAAGCGGCGAATGGTCGCCTAAATACCGAAGTAATTCTGTTGAGGGCTATCAAATGAGTGAGAATGTTGTCCAGTTTCCTAAGAGCAAGATTGTTCGTGAACCATCACCAGATGATGATGTGGTCAAGGAGTTCAAGCTGAAAGGGCTCTTCAATTATGCCGATGGCATCGTTGATGATATCGTTGAGATCATGGTCACCGAGATTGAAAACCATGGTGTAGATACGGACAGTAATGTTTTCCTCAGAGACTTCTCTATGGCAGCCGATGCACTGCGAGCAACCATCTATCGTCAATTCGACCTTCAGCATAACCTGCACACCTTCATCGACGAAAATATTACTGTGATAAACAGAGAAACGGGAAAGGTGGTAAAGACTATCAAAGACCTTGACAGTGAAGATTAACTGCTATATAATACATATAGCAATAAGGACACATTATGATTTTGATCGATCTCAACCAGGTTCTAATCTCGAACCTGATGCAACAAATCAACAGCAATCCGAAAATGAAACTGGATGAACCTCTCATTCGGCACATGGTACTAAACTCTCTCCGTTCATACGCAAAGCAATTCAAGTCCAAGTATGGTGATATCGTGGTGGCCTGTGACTCAAAGAAGTACTGGCGCCGCGATATTTTTCCGTTCTACAAAGCTCATCGCAAGTCTGACCGTGAAAAGTCCGAGTTTGATTGGCACTTGATCTTTCAGACACTCAACAAGATCCGTGATGAGTTGAAAGAAAACTTCCCCTACAAGGTCATCGAGGTTGATGGTGCAGAGGCTGATGATGTTATCGGCGTACTGACCGCACGAATGGCCGCACACGAAGAAATTCTCATTCTATCTTCTGACAAAGACTTTGTTCAGCTCCAGAAATATCCTGGTGTTGTGCAGTACAGCCCTATTCTCAAAAGGTTTGTGAAGACAGAAGACCCCCTCAACTATATCAAAGAGCATATCATTCGTGGTGACCGTGGTGATGGCATTCCTAACTTTCTCTCACCTGATAACACTTTCGTGGCTGGTGAAAGGCAGAAGGTTATTAGCACTAAGAAACTTCAAGAATGGATAAATAGTACCGCAGAGGAGTTCTGCACTACTGATATGATGCTACGAGGCTATAAGCGAAACCAAATGCTTGTCGATCTGGACTATATCCCCGAGACTCTCAAAGAACAGATTGTTCGGGCCTATGATGTACCGAAGTCTGGTAGCCGTCAGAAGATGCTGAACTACTTTATTGATAACCGCCTCAAGAATTTGATTGAGTGCATAGATGAGTTTTGAACCATGAAAAACTGTTATGAAGTGTTTGAAGAGTTTGAGAAGGCTCCTACTAAGCAAGACAAGATAAACATTCTCCGTGGCAATGCCACTTATGCGCTTCGCGAAGTATTGCGTGGCACCTACAGCCCAAATATCCAGTTCGTATTCGAACAAGTTCCACTGTACAAGCCCGGTGACTCGCCGCCTGGCATGAGCTATTCGTCCATTCATCAGGAACTTGGGCGGGTATATCTTTTTGAGAAAAACAATCCTCGAACTTCGCCTGACCTCAACGTAAAACGCAGAGAGCAAATTCTCATTCAGATCCTCGAGGTCTTGGAGAAGCGTGAGGCCGAGGTCTTCATGAATATGCTTATGAAGAAACAGAAGGTCAAAGGGCTTGATGCTTCAATTGTACATGAAGCATTTCCAGATTTGTGGTAAATAGAAAAGGATAAATCGGGTAACACGAATGGCGAAGATGAAGAGCAACTCAAACCACTATGAAGATTTTGATGATTATGAACCCTACGAAGAAAAGAAGGGCCGAATACGGAAGCTGGATTCAGAGAACCATAAGCGCCGTGAAATCAAAAACTGGACAAAAGCATGGTCCGAACACCCCGAGGACTATGACGAACGGGATGAGTTTTTCGGTAAGCATGTTCCTTTAAGGTAACATAAACTGTTACACATCTAGCTATGCACCAGGTGCAACCCAGACCCGCAGGATTAGCACTTGTGGTTCTGGGTTTTCTCGTCTATAATCCACACCATAGAGATTAGATAGGAGACTAGATCATGGCAATAACGATGAATGTCGGTGAGTATAATGCCCAGTCCAAGTGGATCGAAGCCACGGTGACCATCGCCGAGGGTGCAACCCTCAAGGTCTGGCAGGCGTCGATCCAGACCATGTCGGACGTATGGGAGATGACCACATATGCTACCTATTGGGACGAGGCTCAGGCCCGTCTCCAGACCGTCCCGTGGGTCACCAAGGCGACGGTCGACGCCACTCCCGAGGTGCAGGCGAAGGTGAAAGCCTTCCTCTATAGCCGAGCTTATGAAGAGGCCCTCCTGCGGGCGGAGGACGAGGTCCAGACCATCCGCCTTGGTGCTATCGTCAAGGTGACAAAGGGTCGCCAGGGTAAGGGTACGGTCGGTAAGGTGGTTGTGCAAACCATGCAACCCTACCAGATGGGCTGGAAAAGCGTCCTGTCCAAGAAGCTCGGAATCGCGACCTCGGACGTAACAATCAAGGTTGCAGCCGCGAACGGCAAGGTTTACGACAATTACAGGGATGTTACATGGGCTTGGGTCCGTAACTGCCAGCTGGTCGAGGTCCCAGAGGTTGACCTCCAGAGCGTCAAGGAGAGCGCCCGTGTCAAGGCAGAAGGTGAATACCAGCGGATCTATAAGGCCGCGTAACCGTGTCGCGGAGGCGCTTCGGGCAGGAGCATTCCAACCGCGTATTGTCAAGCTCAAGACGGCGTACAGCCGCAAGGGGCGTAACAAATCATGTTACAGTGTCAAAATGTTGACATTAGACTAAGGTCTAATAAGCTTGGCAACAGAATTCTCTTGCGTTTCCTGGTGGACCGTGTATAATACTTCCATGATGAAAAGAGAGTTCGATACAGACAGGAGCTTGGCAATGACGGCTTTCGCAAAAGAGTTTACAGTTTACGGTACCTTCTATGGCTCTGACGAGCTTCCCGACGCCATCGCGGCTTTTCCTACCTACCTTGATGCCGAGATTTTCATCCGTGATTATCCCGAGTCCGATCCGATGGTTGAGTATGATCGTTACCTGATCGAAATGACCGTCGGCGGCCTTCGCTTCGCAACCTACGCCTAACAGGAGCTTGACAATATGAATCGTATCGCCACTCGCAATACCGTCACCAAAGCCACCGAGCTTTTAGTCCTTGAATACCTGCTGAAAGGCGGTGAAATCACCGTCGCCAAGGTCGGCCGCAAGGTCAAGACTTTTCCTATGGTTCGTGGTTCGGTCGCCCACAAGGGTGCCAAGGCAATCAACTTAAAAAACGTCGGCATTTACCTTCGCTAACAGGAGCTTGACAATGAGTCGCATGAAAGATTATCTTATGACAGTTGAAGCCTTGGTTGTTGACGCCATCGAAGCGGGTGCCAAAACCGATGAGGATGTTCTCGATTGGGTGAACATGTACGTTCCGGCCGAGCTGGAGACAATCCAAGATATCACAGAAAAGTATCTAGGCGAGTGGATGTGACGGTTGCCATTCCCTAAGGTTCCTCTATAATAGTACCGTTAAAAACACACACAAGGAGTACACACACATGCCTATCGTTTCTGCCTCTAATGGCATCCGCCCTGAAATCCGCGCTCTTGCGGTGATCCAGTTGAATAAGCCTGTCACGCCTAAGCAAATCAATGATTGCGTCGGCACTGGTGATTATGCTGCAAAGTATATCTCCTTTCTGAATACCCGCTACGGCTTCACTATCGAGGCTCAGAAAGATGGCCGCACGGTCGTTTCTTATGTTTGCATCGCCGAGCCTGCTAACGTGGCGGCTCTTCGTGCTACTAAGCCTAAGGAGACCAAGGTCGATAAGCTGGTCGAACAGGTCAAGCGTGAAGGCAAGACCTACGCCAAGCTCAAGGCTAAGGGCGAGCTTTTCTCTCAGAAGGCCGCTAAGGCTAAACAGGCTGCAACGCCTGAAGAGATCAAGGCTAAGAACCTTGCGACCATGCAGAAGGTCACTGCTAAGGCTAACAAGGTCAAGCAGAAGTCCAAGCGTTTCGATTATGTTGAGAAGGTCCTTGGTTCGACCGGTGAGGTCGCCACTTCTTTCAATATCGATTCCGACTTTGACTCTGTTGAGGGTATCGATATCAAGAGCCTCATTGTCTGAGGCAGTTTATTCGCCCAACTTGGCGAGGCGTCACAGCCTCGCTCTTTTTTTGTCGAAAGGAATACCATGAAGGTCGGTGAGACTGTGACGGTTCATGTCCGTGATCCGCGCAATGCTGCGGTGTATGCTGCTGGTGTGGTTCGCGAGTGGAATGAATATACTGGTACCATTGTACCTAATCCAAAATACTTTGGGCCTGACGTTTTCTGCCTGTCTACAGGTGACCCTAAGTTTCCTATTCGTGTAATCGAGAAGGCTAGAACCAACTTCTATCGTGCGGAGTTTGAAGGAGCTACAGTAGCATCCAAGTCCAAGACCTTTATCATCAAAGGTTCGAAGCCTGGTTCATCATACACGGTGACCTGCGATGGTTCACACTGGAGCTGCACCTGTGTTGGCTTCGGTTTTCGTAAAGACTGCAAGCACATAAGGGAGTGCAAGTGATGGATGAAGCAACCTATAGAATCCTCTTAGAATGTGTGGATCTGCTGGATCCTTCTTCTGATGGACCAGAAGAAATCGTTCTTACCAAGCTATACGATCTGATCGCTGCGTATGAGGACAAACACTATCCTATGGATGAGGATTTTAGATGATGAACGAGCGTATCACAGAACTTTCTATGGAAGCAGAAACTTATGCACGAAGTATATGTAATCCAGCTGGTAACTATCGAAACGAAGAAACTGATGAAGTAAAACCATTCTGGCGAGTTTCAAGAGAAAAGTTCGCTGAGTTGATTATTAAGGAAGTTTTAGCAGTTCAAGAACAACTGATTGCTGAAGGTCACAATGCTTGGCATGTGAATAAACCCACACAAGAACATTTTGGGGTTGAGTGATGAAGCTTGCATTAGACTTCGACGACACCTACACCCGTGATCCTATCCTATGGGATAAGTTCATTGATGATGCACTAGAGCGTGGTCACGATATTCGTATCGTGACTTTTCGCAGGCCTGAGATGACCGATCCAGCTATCAACTGGATCGCTCTAAAGATTCCTGTTATCTTCACCAGCTTTCGACAAAAGAGACCATATACCACCAGCATTGGCTGGTTGCCTGATATCTGGATTGATGATACACCTGAATATATCGTAGATTGGGAGTCTGTGAAAGATGGATTATTGCGATAGGTGCAAGTATGCCCATAAAATAGACAATAACATAATCTGGGACACAGGTTGTGAAACTATGCTGCAAGAAGAAAACCGAGTAAATGAACAATCGGCTAGATCATGGATACACCAACATCGTGAACATACGTTCTGGCGTGATGCGAAAGAAGCGTATCTTGAGCAAGAGAATAGTATCGAATGCCGTAGGTTTCCACAATTCGTTATTCGAAGAAAGCTTGATAGTTGTGGTGAATGGAAAATGGGGTAAGACATGAACATCTTTTATATCGACTATGATCCAGTAGCATGTGCTGAACAGATGGTTGACAAGCATGTGGTCAAAATGATCCTTGAAACCGCACAATTGCTTTCGACGGCTCATCGTGTCATCGACGGTGAAGAGTACGAAGGTAAGTCTGCATCTGGGCGCAAGGCTAAGCGATGGCATCTTCCCGACAACCGTGAACTGGTGCTGTATCAGGCCACACATGTCAATCATCCGTCTGCGGTCTGGTGTCGTCAGTCCAACAACAACTATAACTGGCTGTACTGTCACTTCGAAGGTTTGCTGAAAGAGTACACCTATCGTTATGGCAAGACCCATAAGTGTGCAGTGGCTCGGGATGTGTTTGCATATCCGCCTCATAACATTCCATGCAGCTGGTTGACACCCGTTACACCTGCAATGCCAGAAGAGTATCTGGTCGAGGGTGATCCTGTTGCATCGTATCGCAACTATTATCGTGTCGGTAAAAAACACCTACATAAGTGGACAAAGAGGCAGCCGCCTGAATGGCTAGGTTTGCTAAATAGAGGTGAAAATGATTTACACATTTGAAGATAAAGAAACGCTAGAACAGTTTGAACTCAGCATGTCGTATGATGAGTTGATGCTTTTTCTTGAAGAAAATAAGCAAGTACATCAAGTATTCAAAATGACCCTTGTCGATCCAGTAGGCATCGGCGTAACCAGACCACCATCTGACTTCCAGAAATATGTGCTAGGTAAAGTCAAGCAAATGCCAGGCGCTAACAAGGATGTTATAGAAAAAAGATGGCAGATAACAAAAGAAATTTGATTTGAAAATCAGAAACCGCTTTTACAAGAGTAAGAGAAGAGGATCTACCGAGACTGGTAGGTCCTCTTTTTCGTTTAAAGGAGAGAATATGTCAAAGAAGCCCAGAAGTAACTCACAGAAGCAAACCCAAGAACAACAACAAAAGGTGAACCACTTTGAACTTAGAACAATCAAACCTCTCACAGCCAATCAACAAACTACGTTCGAAGCATACAATAAAGGGTTCAATCTTATGTTGCATGGATATGCAGGCACAGGCAAGACATTTTGCGGCCTGTACCTTGCACTCAATGAGCTATTGACAGGGCATTCAAACTATGATAAGATCATTCTGATTCGCTCTGTAGTACCAAGTAGAGATATGGGATTTCTACCTGGTTCTATTCGAGACAAGATCAAGGTATACGAAGAGCCATACAAAGAAATTTGCGATGACCTCTTTGGGCGTGGTGATGGCTATGACATTCTCAAGCTAAAGAAACTAGTCGAGTTCACAACGACTTCATTCCTTCGTGGTATGACCTTCAATAACGCTATCGTGATTGTCGATGAGACCAATAACATGCTAATGTCAGAACTAGATACGGTGATGACACGCATGGGTAACAACTCTCGCATCATCTTCTGTGGTGATTACCGTCAGACAGACCTGAACAAGCCACATGAGCAAGAAGGTATCACCAAGTTCATGAAGATCACCAAAAGGATCGGTAGCTTCAAGCATATCGAATTCGAGAAAGAAGATATCGTCCGTTCAGGTATTGTACGAGACTATATAATTCAGAAAACTGAAATGGGACTTTAATGAAAACTTTTCGTTATGTAGAAGGGCTACCTGAACTTCAATCATTACCGACAGAAGAGATAGATGGCAAGAGATACTATGTAACCCCGAACGGTAACAAACTGCCTTCAGTTACTACCGTTCTGGGGCACTTCAAGAAAGCATCTATCACGGCCTGGCGTAACCGCGTAGGGCATGAGGAAGCACAGAAGATATCCACACGGGCGTCCACGCGAGGTACCAAATTTCACAACCTTCTCGAAAAGTATTTGAGCAACGACCAACAAATGCTTTTCGAGAACATCATGCCTGACATGAAGCAGGCCTTTCACGATGCTGAGGTTGCACTTGACAAAATCGACAACATCCATTATATTGAGACTCCACTATGGTCAGAGCGATTAGGCCTAGCTGGAAGGACAGATGTGATCGGTGAGTATGACGGTATACCTTCTATCATCGACTTCAAAACATCCCTCAAAGAAAAGAAAGAAGAATGGATCGACAACTACTTCGAACAAGGCACCGCATATGCCTTGATGTATAAAGAAAGGGTTGGCATCGCCATTCAACAGGTCGTTATCATCATATCGGTCGATGGATTAACCGAACCACAAGTCTTCATCAAGCCAACCATTGACTATGTTGATTCACTCATCAATAAAGTCTGGCTCTACAAAAAGGAACACACACATGTATGTTGATATTTGGATCTTCGGAGTATTTGCACTTCTGTTTGGTGCATGTGCTTGGTGGAATCGTACACAAGGTATCTCATTCGGTATTGAGGCCACGCTCGATAAGTTAGAGCAAGACAAGATCATCCGTATCATCGGCGATAAAATCGTACCATTCAACAGAACACCAAGAAGAAGGCGTAATAATGCTTGACACCTGAAGCGTGGTGTGATACTATATACCAATGCTGAGGTTGTTGAGGCGGACAGAATAGACGATTCGGACGCGGGGGCAGTACCCGCCGCCTCCACCATGGATACACAGAGCGACGCAAGATACCTTAGTGGTTGTCGGCATAACATGCGGTCTTGGTAGTGTTATGTACTATAGGCATATAGGCTGTGTATCTTTGATGGGGGCGAAATAGGCTCGACGGGTTGTAGTAAAAGAACGAGTAGACCGAAGGCATAAAAACTAAATGCAGCAAATGATAATGCTCCATTTGAAATGGCTCTAGCAGCTTAATTTCATTGGGTATGGGTTCCACCTAGAAACAGAACGGGCCCACTTAACACACAAACACAGGAGACTAAAACATGACATCCAAAACCCCATTTGAAATTCGGTTAGACCTTCTCAATCTCGCTCAGAGCATCCTTAATGATAAGATATGGGCTGATCGTAATCGTATTGAACGCGATTATGATGCCATTAAGGAATCTTGCTTGACTAAGAACAAGCAAGTACCGGCTTGCCCTCAAATGCCCTCTGTTGAGGAAGATGCTATCGTTGAATTGGCTAAGAAGCTAAACGAATTCGTATCTAACGGCTAATTGAAACTGGGTGAGGTGCTAAGGTGCCTCACCCTACTCAAAAAGGATTGTAATCATGGCCACTAAAGATGAAATCACCACATTCTCTTTGACTATTGAGAGCATTGCATATGAAAAGAATACGTCTTACATGGATGCGATTCTACTTCATTGCGAAGAAACTGGCTTCGAGGTTGAGCTTGCAGCAAAGCTTATCTCTGGTGCATTGAAGTCCAAAATCAAGATGGAAGCGGAAGAGCTTCACTTTCTTCCCAAGTCTAACACTGCGAAACTGCCAATATGAATATAAGTCATGAAGTTTTGGCAGAAATTGAAGATAAGATAAAGACTCAAGCATTTCGAGATGCAGTAAAAGGTACTGCATATGAAAGCACAGATAAGTTGCATGAGGCCTTAAAAATCTTCCAGATTGATGAGATCACCAAGATTAGTGCTTTGAAGAGAAAGGCACAGGAAGCTCGCACCAATTTCCTTCACAAGGTATCTAATGCGATGGTGAATCATAATTGGCAAGATAAGGTCGTAATGGCTGGTGGTTGCTTCACTTCGTGGTATCACAATGAACCTGTCAAAGACATTGATGTGTTCATTCTGTATAGCACCTATATTGCTGACGCTCTTTTCGATTGTGTAAAGCAAGATCCAGACCGCTTCAAGGTAGGTAATTCATCATACATGTCAAATGCAAAAGTTTCGCACACCGCATTTGACACCTCGACAAGAATACAGTATATTGTATCAGAGTACAAGACGAGAGAAGAACTCTTGGATCACTTTGATCTCGAACACGATTGCATCTCATTCGTTGAGAACAAACTGTATATCACCCGTGAAGCATTCGATGCAATGCGAACCAAGACCTTGAAGAACCACAAGGGTAACAAGCCAGCAGACTGGCGTATCAATAAGTTTCTCGTAGACAGAGGATTTAGAGTAGGATGAGACTATCAGCCTTCGATACCTATGCACTGTATCTGGCCTTGAAGCAGCACTTCACACAGGACAGCTATGACTATTTCAAGTATCATGGCAAGACGAGAGCTAACAAAGAATCTTTCCTTCAACGCAAGGACCGCTTTCAGTTCCAGAAGCTATCGCGCATGTATGATGGTGAACAGATGCGTGACTTCCTTGTTTCTAACCTGGTCAAAGATAAAGGCTCTTGGGTCGGTGACCTCATGAATGATGATGCTAACGACAACTATTTGGCCTATCTCAAACGTAAGCAATCTCTAGCCTACAACTTCACCAGCGAGCTTGATAAGTTTTTTGGTCAAGAACCACCTGAGGTGGCCTTCAAGGTTGGTGAAGGATATCGTTCACTCCCACCAATCCTCAATTTCATTATGTGTGGTGCTATGTCACCAGAGACATTCGTGATACTAGATAGGTTCATAGGGTTCTCGTCAGTACTTGACAAAAAGCTGGCTGATGATTACCTTTGGTCTAAGTATAGAAAGCTTACACACAAGTTTCATCCGTTCCTGTCATACGACAAAGATAAGATGAAGAACATACTGAAGGATAAAATCAATGAGTATAGACTTCCCTCAGAAGGACCTGAAGAGAGCCGAGCGGCGTAAGCGCAAGGCCCTAAGGTATATGAAAGCCAAAGATGTGGCTAAACAGTTATTTCCAGAATCGACTGATTGGGTCGATGGTTGGGCCAAGAGACACGCTGACAACATGAAATCTTGTGCTTGTTGGATGTGTAAAAATCCTAGAAAGTCGTTCAAAGAAGAAACTCTCCAAGAAAAAAAGTTCAAGGAGAATATCTGGTGCGACTAAATAGGTTGACAGGGCGAGATCGTTCTGTTATAATACTACCGTTATATGATGATTATGTGAACAACCCTTATACAACGTAAACATGGAGAACATACAATGTCAAACTTCGCAACCCTCAAGAAGTCCTCTTCTACTCTCGACCGCCTCACCAAAGAAATCGAAAAGGTAAATTCACCTGCTTCTGATAAGAAGTCGGGCGATGACCGTTTCTGGAAGCTTGAGCGAGATAAGTCTGGTAACGGCGCTGCTGTTATCCGCTTTCTTCCGTCTCCTGCTGTCGATGGTGATGATGCTCTGCCTTGGGTCCGTATCTTCGATCACGGCTTCAAGGGTCCGACTGGTAAGTGGTACATTGAGAACTCTCTGACGACCCTCAATCTCAAGGATCCTGTCAGTGAGTATAACAGCCAGTTGTGGAACGCATCTAGCGATGACAATTCCCCCACTCGCAAGCAGGCCCGCGCACAGAAGCGCCGTCTGTCCTACATTTCAAATATCATGGTCATCTCTGATACCAAGAATCCTGAGAATGAAGGCAAGGTGTTTCTGTTCAAGTATGGCAAGAAGATTTTCGATAAGATCACAATGTCAATGAACCCTGAGTTTGAGGGTGACGAGGCTGTGAATCCTTTCGATTTCTGGAAGGGCGCCAACTTCAAGATTCGTATCCGCACTGTCGATGGTTATCCTAACTATGACCAGTCGCTGTTTGAATCGCCGAAGCCTCTCTTTGATGATGATGACAAGCTTGAAACCCTCTGGAAGCGTGAGTATTCGCTGACTGAGTTCTTGTCAGCATCTAACTTCAAGAGCTATGAAGACCTCAAGGCTCGCCTTGACATGGTTCTCGACCTTGCGAATGAAGAGATGTCTTGGATGAAGCCTGCCGTGCGCGAGGCTGTTGCTCAGAAGGCTACACCGAAGGTCAAGACCATCGAAGATGAGGTGCCTTTTGACACCATCTTCACCGATGACGATGAAGACCTCAAGGCCTTTAAGAACATGGCCCTCGGCTAAGAACAGAAAAAAGGAGCTTCGGCTCCTTTTTTTTATACCATACCGTAGGCACCGCCATCAAAGTGCCCACCAAGCGTAGTATCGCCAGTATTTTGAAATCTGGTTCTGGCCACTGCACGTTCGAAGCTAGGCGATTTGAAAATGTTTTGAGTAAGATTAACACTCTCGTACATCGAATTATGCCCACCACTATCGTTTGAAGATGTTGGTAGAACTGGTGCTTGTGGTTGTGTTGGTTCTGGCATACTTCTTTCATCTAAAGTTTTATCAGACTGTGTTTGCTGCTGTGGTTCTGGCCCAAGCTGCTTTGGATCGCTCTTATAACCTTTTGAACCATTATCAACCTCAACCTTGCCTGTATTTGGGTCAAACTTCATAGATTCTTTCGAGTTCATCGTAAATTGTGGTTTACCATCACCATCAAGAGCAATACTATCATCACGTTGAAGCTTGTTCTTATCTAGTGCATAAACCTGTAGCTGGTCAGCATCGGTCTCCATCTCACCACCATCAGCCATATTTGGTACAGTTTCTGTTTGTGCTTGTGCTTGCTGTTCAGACGGTTGAACTGGATCAGCAAGAGGTCTGACCATAGCCTGATAACCTTTAGCGTCAAAGTGTACACCATCCGACTTGTCTGAAGGAGTATATTGACGAAGGCTACGATAGCTCACACCATGCTCCTGTGCTGCGGCCGCCATTGCACTGTCGGTTGCTTCTGCATTTGCATCCCAATTCTTTTTAGATTTTGGTGGGCCATTCACATTTACAGTGATACCATTTGCTTTGGCCAGTTCGGCAATACGTTTCATCTGCTCACGATAAACATCTGGATCTTTGATACCAGCTACCGCATCATTTGTACCACCATGTAGCTCAACCGTTGAACCTTTCGGTACCTTGGCTAGTTGCTGTAATACGGATGGATCGGTGAATTTCAAACCAGATTGTGCAAGCTTTACACCGCCCGCCGCTGTACCAACACCTACACCGATGCTATCGCCAGCATAGTAGACTTTTGCTTGAGTATCAGACTTTCGATTTACTCTAACATCTGCGGCTGATGCTTGTTGTTGTCTGCCTACAATGCCGGCTAGCCCCGCTTGTCTCTCTTCTAATTCTTGACGAGATAGTCTACCTCTTGCATTTTGTATATCTTCGGCTGAAGGGTCTTGCCCAGCCATTATACCTGTTCTACCTGTCTGAGAGTGTGGTGCATATGGGCCAGGTTTCACTGATGGATTATAGGCAAATGTATTACCACCAACATCTGTACCACCATACTTCTGCTGTCTTCTATCAAAGTCTTTACCAGCACCAGCACCTTTTACATATGAAGTTGCACGAAACTCATTAGCACCATTTGTAGGATCAGGTACATTACCTGTAGAAATTTCTTTGATTCTATTTCGAATCATTTCAGCTTGAGCTGCTGTAGGTTGTCTATAACCTGCATATTGACCAGGCGCTCTAGCAACATCTTTTAAATTACCACTAGGTCCCCATCCTGAAGTACCAACTCGGTTCATCATGTTATGAATAACAGCGTCCACACCTTTAGGATCACCTAGTCTCGCTTCACCGGCAATGGTATTAATAACAGCATCACTCAAATCAGCTTCACCGAGTTTATAGACAGGTCTATGTTTTCCTTGTACAGCCTCAGATTTAAGTTCTTCGTCACTCATCTGAGAGGCTTTTGTTGGGTCCATCTTAAATGATTGCTTACCACCTTCAGCAGTAGTTTTACTAATACCAAATTTCTTCAGGTCATCATCAGATATTTGCTTTAAGAAGCCTACACGAGGATCATCGGCCGCAATCTCACCTTTCTGTAGAAGTTCGAAAGTTTCTTTCTGCTCTTTTGATAATTGAGCCTTAGCACCTGGATCGGAACGGCCTCTACCGCCACCTAGATTATTCTTGATAGCAGCATCAACACCAGACTTATCACCAGGTTGTGGTTCTTGAGCCTTACCAGTAGTGATGCTCTTCAGTTTTTGCCCAGTAGCATCGTCTCTACCATACTGATATGGAAATGAAGACTGTAATTGCTGAGGTGTAAGACTGGCCAGCAGTGTGCGCCCTTCAGAAGAGTCCAGCAATTCAACTCGTCTAGCCGGAGCCAAGTTCATAATCTTATGATGGTCTACTGTCAGGTTTTGAAATCTGGTGTCTTCTGCTTTTGCTGCCATTTATCTTCTTCTTGCGTTTACGGCCGCTCTGTCGCGGTTCTGTTCTTCTAGTTTCTTTAAGTGGTCTTGTAGCATGTCGATATAGATTGCACGTTCCCAAGGCATCATGTTCTCTATATCAGATAGGTTATACTTGTGGTGCTGCATCATCGCAAAGTTGGTCTTAAAGAAGTTAGGCAACTTATCATAGCTAAACATTATTGAAAAAAAGCTGAGAAGTCTCGGTACTCCTTACTGTGCGGCGTCTTGCACTTTGGGCAGGTATTCTCGATATCAACCACGAAGTATGGGAAGTTATCAACAAACATCTCTAGCTTTTTGAACTGTGATTCCGACAGTTCTTCAATATAGTCTACCAGTTCTTTCTTACTCAAGTCTTTTGTTGTATGCACCTCATCACCGTTTACAATCATATCAATACAGTTGGCAATGACCTTGATCTTTCGGTCAATCATAGCCTCACCAACTTCCATCTGTTTCATCAGAGCATAGGTTGGATACTTCATTTTCATGGATAATCCACCACCTAGATCGATCTTATTGGTAATAGCATCATCTTTCACTATACGACATTTAGATAAATCTAGCTCATCTTCATATACATGCCCGCATTTCTTGTCATCAATAACCGCATTGCAGGTAAACTGTAGTTCAATCTTATCACCGATTGATAATCCTCTCAGAGCAATAAAGAGAAAGTCAACGTCAAAGAATGGTAGCTTGTCAATCTCTATACCGTCGGTCAGAATACAGTTATTGAGTATTTGCTTGGTGACATTAACCACTTCGTTATTGTCGTTTGATTCGGCGGCCATCAGCAGTAGCTTTTCTTCTTTCACCTTGAACGGGCGAACCTGAATCTCTTTCTGCGTTGATGGTATTCTCAGGTCATAGATAGGTAATTCTATCTTTGGTAAAGCCATAATATATCCTTTCAAAGATTAATATAGGTTAGTTGTGATTGCCGTATATGATCCATTTGCACTATTGGTTGGTGTAGGATCAAGCCCACCTCTCATCCATTTAGTATAGGTGAATGTGACACCGAGGCGTAGAAACTGGTCATCAGCCCATGTTACTTGTTGAGGGCTAACAAGAACAGGCCATGCGTCCTTGAGTGAGAACATATATTCAACGTCCGAAGAACCATAACCCTCTGAGTCATACTCGCTGAACTGGAAGATATCGATCTGACAGGCGTAGTCATCACGATAGTTGAAGTCGAAAGTGGTAACAGGATTAATCAGGTCCATCCAGTCATCGAATAGTTCACGCTCTGGTGATTGTGAACGACACAAGAAAGTTAGATTGATATCTTCATAGCTGGTCTGGAATGGCATCTTGAAGCTTGGCCCATAGTAGCGAAGGTCTACGTTCTGGAATCCACGCCCAGGAAACTCTGCAACCTCACAAAGGTAAACCAGGTCTTGAAAGGTCTGATAGTACTGTTTCAGCGGATTATTCAAACCTGTTGGTAGTATTCTGACAGCAAAACGACAGGATTTGGCTAGAGAACCATATGCGTCCGATACTACCTTGAAGCTTTCCATGTCAAGCGCCCTAGGCGCATTTTCGATCTCTATTGATGCCATTTCTTACCTTTATGAGTTATATTCGAACTGAGCTACAGGTAGACCAATAGCCTTATCCCATTCTTCTGGTGTCATCTCAATAAACTTGCTGCGAACATGAGAGAATAGATACCTCTTCACGCACGGGCGCGACACAGAGGCCAGCTTTTTCGTTGAAGCTAGTAGGTCATATGACAGCTTGAGCCTAGTTGTGGTATTGAATTTACTGTTATTACGGAAATCTTTGAGCTTATTCAGCAACCATGCTCGCTCACCAGGGTTTAGATAGTGAAGGTTCAACCCTAAGAATCCATCATTATATGGTTCAATAGGGAATACCAACGGAAATCTATCGTACATGGGCAGCGTCTTCTTCATCTTCGGATCATATGCAAAGAAATACATCTTGCCGATGATAGCGTTGTCGCGCCCTCTCTCGTCACTACTTACAAGGTTCTTTCGGTAGCCAGCGGCTGAGCGGGCCTTACCAATAAACCAGTCTGTGGAATCTTTTTCTTTGGTCATGGAGTTATTTATGTGTTGCCAAGGGGTTGCCAGTGTGCTATATTAGGTATGTAGACCAGCATATGAATTACTTTATACCTAATTCTGTTTCAGTGATTAGTTTGAACTCCCATCCCTTATCCAAGCAGAACTCTTGAGCGGACTTCCATTTGGCCTGGTTCACACCCCATGTCATCACTTCGTTAATATAACCTTTGGTTCTCTTAGATTGTATCTTTGGTTCTATTGTTTGCTTCTTTGGTTTGACCTCAAGCATCATGGTCTTCGTACCACCATTAGGTGTACGAACCTTTACGATGAAGTCAGGGAAATACCGATGAACACGGTTATCTACTGGTGAGCGATATGGTATAGCAATCTCTTCAGACTTCCATTCAAGTACGTTTACTTCTTCATCTAAATATTTCATGACTCTAAGTTCCCATCCCGAGCGATATACAATACCCGTTGGGTCGCCCCCATACTTCTTAGGGTTCTTAGGTGAGAATTTGCCTTTGTAGGTTTTCATATAAATATGTATATAACAATAGGATAAGAATATGCCAGATAGCCCAGGTACCTCAGCAGGAGCCTCAGTAGACGAACTTCAAGGTGGTCAATCTTCTAGCAGAGTGATAGCTGGATCATCCTCAACTATGTCTCGAATAGATTCACCAGCCGCTCGGCTAGAAGCAATCTATGCTGCAAGAAATTCAGACCTACTTTCACAATTACAGAATCGTTCTTCTGAGGCCTCAGCTAGATTTAATAGCTATCTAGGTTTCGTTAATGAGAAGCAATATAATTTTGACCATCGTGTATTCCCTGATGACCTTGGTATGGATCATAGCAGCCATTATATGATTATCAATATCAATGTGCAGGTAAATAAAAATATAAAAGCTAGAACTAATATTCCATTACCTAATCAATTTGGACCAGCCAATTACAATGTAACGGATGAAGCATCTCGTGTAGACCAGCTTAGAGGATCTACACAACCTTCTAATTTACCGTCTTCATCGGCTACTGCAAGAGATGTATTCAATAGTGTTGTAGATACGACATATAAAATAATCAATGATCCTAGTGCAATCAATCTTCCTAGAAGCACAAGAAAAATCAAAGAAGCTATCGCTCTTCATATGCCACTACCTACGGTATACACACATACCAACGTATATGAAGAAGTCTCACTTACAGCCTTTGGTGCTCAAGCCCTCAAGCTCGGTGCTACATTCTTTGGTAAAGCACTTTCAGCTGGATTGACAGGAGCCTTAGCGTCAGCAGTCACTTCTTCAGCACCTCGTATCGTTGATGCGGCCGGTAATCTAATCAGAAGAGGTGCTGCGGCTGCTGGTATGCCTATCAATCCTAAAATCGAAGTGTTGTTTTCACATACGACTCAGAGAGCTTTTCGTATGGAGATTTTGATGGCACCTAAAAATGAAAATGAATCTCGTACTGTCAAAGAAATTATCGATACTCTGAGATTCCACGCAGCACCTGAAATTGACAACTTAGGGTTCATACCAATTTTCATACCACCAGCAGAATTTGATATCACCTTCTATCATAAAGGTAAAGAGAATACCAAGATTCCACGCATTAACACCTGTGCATTGGAGCAGATCGAAGTAGATTATGCACCAACAGGTGTTTATTCAACATTTGCTAATGGATATCCAGTTGCTATTCGATTGAGCCTGGCCTTCAGAGAACTTGAGATTCTACACAAGCAAAGAGTTGCACAGGGGTTCTAATAGATGTCAAGATTCTTTGATTATTTTCCAACAATTGCATACGATATAGCTAAGGGTGATTACACCACCTATCAGAATCCTACCAATATCTTTTTTCGTATTGGTATGATTAAAAATACCATGGAGAATATACTATCGTATTATGTGTACAACATCAAAGACGGTGAACGCCCAGAGGTTCTAGCTGATAAGGTTTATGGTACACCTGAAGCTCACTGGGTTATTCTGATGGCTAATGAACGCCTTGATGGTGCATATGATTGGCCATTAAATTATGCTGACTTCAATAACTATATCGCAAACAAATATCGAACATCAGCTGGTGGTGGTTCTCTGACAGATTCTCAGGTCATTTCATGGTCTCAAGGAGCTACGGCAAATTCAAATAGTATTCATCACTATGAAAAGGTAATCGATAGAACTGAAACCTCATCCGGTACAACCACAACCTATAGATATAACGTAGACTATAACAAGAGAGCTAATACAGCACCAACAGATATTCCATATGATTACTATACGAATCTCTCTGCAAGTGGTGACTATGAGACCTATAGCATAAACGGTAAGACTGTGCGTGAGAAAACCTATCGCAATCTGGTGACCATATATGACTATGAATTTCAAGCTAATGAAGATAAGCGACAGATCAAAATTATCAAACCTGAGTATTATGTACAGATTACAGATGAACTAAGAAGACTGGCTGGCATGAGAGATGCCTTCATGAGAAGACTGGTATAAAATATGGCAACAGATTACAGCGAGAGTTTAGCTGAGGCCCATCAAGATTCTGGAACAACATTTGAAGTATCTTTTGAAGGTGTGCCATCATCTGACCTGGATCAGGTAACACCTAAAGAAGTTATGCTGGGTGAAAGCCTATTGACACCAGGGCTTCAAACATCAATCAAATTTGATAGCTATCTGCATACTGTACCTGTCAAGATGTTTGACCGATTTAAAAATTCAGCGGTATTTATCAATATACAAAAACCAAGTTTGCAAGGTTTTGGGCTTCAGACTACACTAGATGTGAGTCAGCGTGTTTATCGTTTAGATACCAGACACCTCATCAATAACAATACTGAACGATTCACAATCAGAGCCTGTGACGACACCCAATTAACTGATCCGGCCACTCTTGTCAGTAAATCATGGAAATGTACACCGCCATCATATATCGTCAATGAGGTTCTGCGCGGGTGTGTTGGCGCGAAAATGGTTGATATTGAATATGCAGATTATCCAAGAGACTATATTGCAGAGAATATTCATCCATTCCAAGTAGTATCACAGCAGGCTGGCTATGCTCTTGCTGATGGTAATGATCCATCTTTCATTCACTATATGACCTATGGTGATTATGGTAGTGGTCCAACCCATCACTTTCGCTCATTGAAGAGCCTGTCTCGACAAGGTGTGACCATGCGATACTTCTTTAACGAGATAAATAACTCGCTGGCTGATCCTCGAAGCATTATGACTTATAATTTTCCATGTGATTTTGACCTTATGTCTGATATTCTAAATGGTATAGATGCAAACGGGCAAGATATTAACAGCACGATATTATTTGACCCTATCAATAAAGCTTTCAGTCTATTCAATGACCAGTTCAACCTTTTTGGTTGTGGTATTGGTTCTGGTGTAATGAAGATGGCTATCTCAAATCAGAATACTTACAAGCAGCAAGATATGTGCCCTGATTATACGAAAGAGTTTTTGCAGAAAAGACAAGGAAGAATGGGCCTACTCGATAGCAACAAGATTGCGCTGCGTATGACAGTACCATTTAATCCAGAATTACATGCAGGTAAGACCATTCAAGTTTCTCTATATAATAAAGAGACCAGACCAGACCCTGTAGAAAATTATGGTTCTGGAACATATCTAGTTCTTCACATGTTTCATCATATTATTCAAGGTGGGCTTGCAACAACAACGATGGATTGTGTGTCGAGTACAGTTGGAAGAGGGATAGTATAATATGTCATCAACACCTAAAAGTTCAGCAGTATCAGGGTTGTGCTATGGTATTGTCGTTGGTGGGCACGATGCAGATGCACCAAGCGATTACTCAGGCAACCTGAGAGTATATTTTCCAGGCATTCACGGTAAAGATGTGAACGTAAAGCATCTGGCCTTTAGCCCAAGATTGATGAGCCCTACTGGCGGCACTCAGCAGCAATTTCCAGGTGGGCTTGATCCAGGTTCAATGGTTGTGGCTATGAAAGATACTGGTTCAAACCAGTGCCAGATTATCGGTATGGCTAATGATATTAATAATAATGACCAGACGATTGCTGGTAATATGAGCTTACTTCAGAGCATTGCTCAGTATCTGACAATGGACGTTCAGGTGCGACCACCGCCAACAGCCAGAGATGCAACCGTAAATGGTGCGCGTATTCGTCAGATACAGGAAAAAGATAAGCTTTGGAACCATGGTATGACCAGAGGGCTTCCAACCCATGCAGCAACCTATAATTTGGCTGGTATGAGATTGCCTCAGGTGTCTAACGTATCAACCGCACTCGAATCATTCGATAATCTTATTACAGACGGTATGCTTGGTGACTTGCCTGGTGTTGCTCTATCTCTTGGTAGCCTGGTCAGCACCATCTTGAATACCGTATCTATTATGAAGCAATTAAATGGCAAAATGTCTGGACCAAATATGCTGGCCTTTCAGAGCATGTCATACCTTCTACAGAGCGTTGAGCAGACCGAAGGTGCTGGCTTCATGACAGGCACTCGTGTTAATCAAGATGTATATCAACAAAACGCAATTAATCTGATTGGGCAGGCCACTGGTATTTCTGATATGGTCAACGTATTTCAGAGATTGCAGTATGACACCTCTCTATTTGGGCTAGATACTCTTGCACCAGTCGTGTCAGCTATTGCATCACCACACGGCACCACATACAGAAGCTTTAGCCCAAGCGGGCAGATGGTCAACTATACGCCAGTAGCTGTTGCGGTTGCAGCCAAAGTGGTAACATCATTCTTAAGCGGCGCTGGTTTCCCTGGTGTAATACCTGGGCAAAATATGTTTGGTGGTTCATCATCAGTAATGCAAGATATGTCAAATAGACTAGGTACAACGTCAGCCTCACTCGGTATGCTACAGGCTATCGCAAGAGATCCTGTCGGTGTTCTGATTAATGAAGGGCTCCGAGCAGTTAATCAAGGTGGTAATCCTCTTCAACGTATGTTTCCAGGAATTTAATTATGTCAACTGATCCAAATGTAGCAATTAAAACCTTTACTCAGACACCTCAGGTTGGTGATAAGCTTGAGATGGATGGTGTCAATTATGTGGCGACTAAAGGCGAAGACGGGCAAACTACATTCGTACCTGCTGACTCGAATGGTGATCCGGCTACTTCAGAGTCAGAATCGACAGATAAAAAAAATACACGACCAAAATGGAATGGGCCCAAAGATGCCCGTGAACTTGATGGTGCTGGTAAATATCCAAACTATTATGCACATAAGACCAGGTCTGGGCATGTGCTACTCATGGATGATTCGAAAGGTGCTGAGAGTGTTACCCTTCAACACCGTTCTGGTTCAATGGTGCAATTTCATCCTGATGGCAAAGTGGCTATCACAGCACAGAACGGGCAATATACATTCACCTTCGGTGAGAATCGTGTAAAGATTACTGGTGCATATGATATCACTGTAGACGGTGCAGCAAGTATGAAGGTTGACGGCGACTACAATCTGACCGTTGGCAAGAATATGAATATTGCCGTCAAGGGTGATCTGAATGTCAAAGCAACTAATTTTGGTCAAGATATATTAGGTAATATTGATATTGCAGCCAAGAATATGACCACCAAGCTGGAAGGCTCGAATGCAGTAACCGCTAAAGGGTCAATGGCTCTATCATCTAAGGGTGGTTTCATGGCTGGCTCTGTCAACGATTCGGCCTCTATTGTAGCTAAGAACCAGCTGGCCTTGCTTGCTGATACTGGCGAGATGATGATCCGTTCTGGTCAGAAGCTATCGATGGAAGCGGTGACTGGTGATATTGTAATTCAAACTCTAACAGGTAAATTTTCAGCAAAAGGTTTAACGTCTTATATTACAGGCAGCACATTTTTGGCTATGAAGAGTTCAGGCGCGGTCGATATTACCAGCACAGGTTTGATGCAAGTTAAAGCTGGCGGCGCCCTATTGATGGGTGCTACAGGTGCTATAGGTATAACTGGCGGTGCGGCTGTAGGTGTTTCCGCGGTGGGTGAAGTTGGTATTGATGCTGGTGCTGCGGTTGGTATTGCGGCCGTTGGTGCAGTTGGTATCGAATCGGCTTCAATAGGTTTGAACGCCTCACTCATTGCCTCACTCGGTATTATCGAACAAAATGGTCCTGTGGTTGTTGCAGTACCACCTACACCACCTGCACCAGTAATTCCTATTGTTTGGCTTGCACCAGATCCTACCAATCCAAAACTAGAATTTACCGTAAGTAGTGCCGAAACAGCCGACACTGTGGACGTATAAGGATAAATAAGTTTATGGCAGTTACAATAGCAAGACAACCAGACTACTCAGACCTTGACCTTGATTTCATGGCGCATCCAACCACGGGTGACATTGTGAAGAAGAAAGGTGTTGATGCTATCAAGCGTTCACTCAGAAACCTTATTCTGACCAACTTCTATGATAGGCCTTTTAATCATAGCATTGGTTCAGGTGCTCAAAGATTACTGTTCATGAATGCTGACCAGCTAACAGCTAATTTTTTGACAGATGCTATTCGAGAAGTTATCAAAAAATTTGAACCTCGTATAATTTTGTTAGGACTAGATGTGACGTTTGATTATGACAACAATGGTTATGCTGTTACCATCACTTACTCAATGGTCAATAGACCTGAACCACTGATTACAACAATTTTTCTGGAAAGAATTCGATAAATGGCAGTTACATCTAATACAGCCCTGAGAATTACAGAGCTGGACTTCGACAGTATCAAGACCAATCTGAAGAATTATCTCAGAAGTCAATCTGAGTTTCAAGACTATGACTTCGAAGGGTCTGGTATGTCGGTACTGCTCGACGTTCTGGCCTATAATACTCACTATATGTCATACTACCTGAACATGGTTGGTAATGAGATGTTCATGGATACTGCACAGCTTCGTTCATCTATTCTTTCTCATGCTAAGAACATTAACTATTTGCCTGGTTCAAAACGTGGTGCGCTGGCAGTTGTCAATCTACTTGTCACACCATCAGGCAGCGAGAACAATACGACCACATCTCTTACACTGAGCAAGTACTCAAATTTCCTTGGTGAAGATATCGATGGCATCAACTACAACTTCGTAACAACTAGTTCAGCAACGTCTGTAAAGGCTAACGGTAAATTTTCATTTTCTAATGTGACGATTCAACAAGGGCAGACAGTCTCTCTTCAATACTTAATGGATCCAACAAACACTAAACGTCGCTTCAAGATATCTTCTGCGAACGTGGACACAAACACTATCGAAGTTCGAGTACAGGAATCTTCATCAAACACCGATTATATTACTTACAATAAATCAAACAACATTGTTGATATCGGTTCAAACTCTACCGTATACTTCATTGAAGAGAGTGATGATCTAAATTACAGCGTCTACTTTGGTGATGGCGTAATTGGTAAGTCTCCTAAAAACGGAAACATCATCACAGTCACATACCTTGATACAGCAGGCACACAAGCAAATAATATATCTAAGTTCACATCTAAAGACAGAATTGCTGGGCTATACAGAGATAATGTGGCCGTGACTACTGTTACATCATCATACGGTGGTATCGAGAAAGAAACAATCGAACAGGTAAGATTCCGCTCACCATACGCATACTCTACACAAAATAGAGCGGTCACAGCCGGAGACTATGAAACACTTCTACTCAAAGATTTTCCAAACATCGAAGCAGTTTCCGTATGGGGTGGCGAAGACAACGATCCAGTCGTATATGGTAAAATATATGCTGCAATTAAGACGAAGCAAAATTATGCGCTGTCAAATGCTGATAAAGAATACATCAAGAAAGAATTGGTCAAGAATAGAAACGTAGTAACCGTCACCCCTGAAATTGTAGACCCTGAGTATACCTATATCAGAGTTGTAGGTAAAGTAAACTATAATCCAGCAGCAACGACACTATCCGACAACCAACTCAGAGAGCTTGTCAAGGCCGCTATCTATGATTATAATGATAATGAGCTATCAAACTTCAATGCTATATTTCGTAAATCGAAGCTTCAGGCCTACATGGAAGCAGCAGACAAAGCTATTACAGGTTCTGATATCACAATTTATATCCAGAAGCGCGTCATTCTCTCCACTTCAGTTGCAAAGAGATATGAAATAAATTACAGTATGCCTCTTCGCAAAGGTAATTTCTCTGACCGAATCTATTCGTTTCCTGAGATATACACCTATGATGCTAATGGTATTGAGAGAACAGCCCTCTTCGAAGAAGTCTTGGACGCTCTCAGCGGTATCAATTCATTTCAGGTTGTCAATGCTGGTTACGGCTATGAAACTGCACCTACTGTTACCATAGTAGGTGACGGTTCTGGTGCTAGTGCGGTTGCTAAGATTTCAAATGGTAAGGTATCTACTATCGAGATTATATCAAAAGGTTCTGACTACACTAAGGCCACTATAGAGTTAAGCGGCGGCGGTGGAACTGGTGCTACAGCAATTGCTCTACTTGAGAATGATTATGGTACTATCAGAACCTTCTACTATAAGTCAACAGGTGAAAAAGTTCCGATCACATCGATTGCAGGTACCATCAAGTACTCAACAGGGCAGATGATATTGAACACTCTCGCAACAAGTGGTGCTATTGAGAATGATTTCTATCCAACCGATCTAATCACCTTTTTTGCACCTTCTGGTAAAGAGATTATACCGCCACTTAGAAACAGAATACTCATCATCGATGATGCCGATGCCAAAAGCATTCAGCTAGATATGGTCGCCGAATCCTAATGACAACCAACAACAAGATATCGAATCTAATAAGTTCTCAGGTACCTTTCTTTGTAAGGAATGACCACCCACAATTCATGCTTTTCTTAGAGGCCTATTACGAGTTTTTAGAACAAGAAGGGCAGGTTATTGAAGGTATCAAGAACGTAAGAAACTACTATGATATTGACAATACTATAGATCAGTTTGCTGAAAAGCTATATGATACTTACCTAAAGTTATTTCCTAAAAATTTGAATACTGATAGAACTCTCTTGCTGAAACATGCTAAAGAGTTCTACATATCTCGTGGTACTGAGAAGTCTATTAAATTTCTGATGAACGTACTCTTTCGAGAAGAAGAGCTACAGTTCTACTATCCAAAAAATGACATACTCAGAGCTTCTGATGGTAAGTGGTATGTGCAGAAATCTTTGAAAATTGAAGACGTATATATCAATGCGGTTGCTAACACAGAATTCTTCGGGTTAGAAAAGTTCGTCAGCACAAGATTGACAGGTAATACTTCTGGTGCTACGGCCGTTGTCGAAAGAGTAGACAGATTCTACGAAGGTGGAACAGAAGTACAAGAACTAGTTATCAGCGACATTCGCGGCACCTTCAGAAACGGTGAACAAGTTTTTTCACTATTTACCGAGAATGATTCTACTAAGTCGGCAACAGCAAATGTTTTTGGCGGAATTTTAAATACGATTCGAATTGATGAACCAGGAACAAGTTATAACGTAGGTGATCCTGTCATCGTTGAAAGTAGTAGCGGAACAGGTGCGAACGTACAAGTAGCAAGAGTGAGTAGCGGTAACATCGCATCTATCACCGTACTAGAAGGTGGTGCTGGGTATCAGAACAATGACTATTTGCTCATTGCAGGTGGTGGTGGATCTGGTGCTAATGGTTATATTTCTGCTGTTGTTCCTGATGGTAAGGTACATCCAAATACCTATAACATCTATTACAGCTCAATCTCACTTGAAGCTAATACAGCGATAAGCAATACGATTTATTCGAACCTTGTGCCTTCTATTACAGACCCAGCTAACAGTTGGATTGCAAATTCTCTATCATCATTCGTCTATGGTAATACTGGCCCTTCAAAAGCTATCGTCATTAACACCAGAGGTTCTGGATACACATCAATTCCATCAATCACAGTTCTAGCCAATAATCGTATTCGAGAACTCGGTGTGCTTGGGCGTATGATTATCGATAATGGTGGGCTTGGATATCAAGTTAACGACACTATTGAGTTTAACAATATACCCTTAGGTTTTGGTACTGGTGCGGCCGCCAACGTGACAAATGTGGCCGCTAACGGTATGATTACAGAAGTTAGATTTAAAAAAGTACCTGGGCATATCATCGGTGGTTCTGGTTATGATATTGACCGTTTACCACTAGCAAATGTTATCTCTGCAAATGCAAATGCTTACGGAGCAAGTATTACTGTTACCGAACTTTTAGGCACTGGCGGTATCTATCTAACCTCGAACACCACACTCGGTGCTATCGAAAGAATTGTTATTCTTAATAGAGGTTCAGGTTATTTGTCACCACCTACACTAAACTTGAGATCGTATGGTGACGGTACTGCAAAAGCCAATGCCACAATCATCGAAGGTGTATATACATATCCAGGTAGATATTTGAACGATGACGGTATGTTGAGTACATCTAACTATCTGCAAGACCGTGACTATTACCAAGAGTTCTCATATGTACTCAAGCTGAGATCATCTATCGACAATTATAGACAGGCTTTGAAGGATCTAGTGCATCCTGCTGGTATGAAGATGTTTGGTGAATACCTTGTCGAAGATAATGCTGAGACTTATGAGCATTCTGCAAATGTGGTAATTACGAGTTACACTACAAGAGCGAAGACTCGATATACGATTGCCAACAATGTGATAATCAACTACACCTCACACGGATTTACCAATGCAGATTCGGTGTATGTCGAGTTTATATCTGGTAACATTGCTAACTATGCTGCGAATGTTGCCGGCTATACACCTAACAGCATCTACCGAGTGGCTAATGTCATCAATAGCAATGCGTTTACCATTTACTCAGGCAAGTATCTGCCAGGTTCTATCAATGTGAAAACTTTTGTGGCCGAGACTGGGCTTTCTGACATCTATATGAAAGAAGATGGTCGACATCTATTCTTGATAGGCACAACAACTGATACGGTATATGATTTCAAGCTATCGAGACAATATGATATCACAACTGCCTCATTAGATAAGAGAAGCTCAACTATAACTTCAACCGAAGGTAGCCCATCTGGGCTTACATTCAAACCAGACGGCACAATCATGTATATTTGTGGTACTGGTAAGCATCGCATTATTCAGTATAACATGTCAGAAGCATGGAATGTCAATTCAGCAGCTATTGGTTTATCATTCAACGTAGAAAGCGTATTGAATGTAACCAATCCACAGTCTGTACATGTGAGTCGTGATGGAAATTATATGTACTTCATGGACACTGGCGTCGATATTATGTATCAGTTACAGCTTACAGAGGCTTGGAACGTCAACACCGCCTCTTACTTGACGCAGAAATATCTTGGTACATATGACGGTACTTTCACTGGCGTATACTTCAATGCAAACGGCTCAAGCATGTATCTTGGCGGGCAAGGTAATAATAGAATCAAAGAATTTAGGTTGTCTACTTCATGGAATGTAAACACAGCCACAATCTATGCTAACAGTAGCTCTTTCAATGCCTTCTCACCGGCTATGGCCGGTATCACTTTTGCCAACAACGGTTCAATGGTATATCTAACAGATGCTACATATGATCTGATCCATCAGCTACCTATGAGAGAAGCATGGAACGTCAATACGGCCTTCAATGGTACAACTACCACAGGTAATGTCCTGATTGGTAGGGTCGTATAAATATAAAGAATCAGAGGATTAAATGAGTTCATCAGCAACATTCACAAATATGCGAGTATATGCCGCAGATCAGTTTAGACTTGCACCTTCAAGAACGGTAGCAAATACTAGTCTCTATATGACTTTTGGTAAAGTTACTTCATGGGCTAACGATTCAAATCCTGACATTGCAAACACATCAGTAGCTACAGTAAATCAAATCTGGCAGAATATGATAGGCGGAAAAAGACTTTTTTCTGGTGACATTGTTCATGTTATTCCTCGATTTGATTGGGCTGCAAATACAAAGTACATTGCTTACGACCATACAAACAGCAATCTGTATGATGGTAACACTCAATTTTATATTTTGACAAGTGAGTATAATGTCTATAAGTGTATATCAAATGCAAATAGTTCGTTCTCAACTGTAGAACCAACAGCTATCAATCCGGCCGCGTTCTCTGAAACGTCTGACGGTTATGTTTGGAAATATATGTATAGTGTTTCTGATGGTGACCAATTAAGATTTACCACTTCACAGTATACGCCTGTAAGAGCATTGACTTCTGACGACGGCTCATTGCAATGGCAAGTTCAAAATCAGGCCATCGAAGGGCAAATAGATTCTATTCTACTCACAAATGGTGGGCGTAATTTTACAGACCCTGCAAACGTATCTGTAACTATTGCTGGTGATGGAGAATCCGCTTCAGCCTCAGCAACAGTAAATACGGTATCAAATACCATATCTAGCATAACAGTGAATGATTATGGTTTTGGTTATAGCTATGCGACCGTCTCTATATCAGGTGGCGGTGGAGCAGATGCAACAGCAAGAGCCATAATCTCACCTTCAGGTGGGCACGGAAGTGATCCAATATATGAGCTGGGTGCTTCGTATGCTATGGTCAATGGATCGCTCAGAAATACTGAGCAAGGAGTTTTTGACATATCGAACGACTATAGACAGATCGCTCTTCTTATAGATCCAAAGAAAACTGACAGCAATGTGTCCACCAATCTGACGTTTGCACAAACTCATACAATATCTACCATAGGATCTGGTGATTATGACCTAGACGAGATTGTATATCAGGGCGGTAGCTTTGATACATCATTCTTCAATGGTAAAATTGTTTCTTGGGACTCTACAAACGGCGTGGTTAAACTGATAAATACAACAGGATCACCAACCTCACAGTCTCTTGTAGGCGCTAACAGTTCTACAGCAAGGTTCGTAACCAACATCATTGAACCAGAACTTATGAGATACTCCGGGCAGATACTCTACGTCAACAACATTTTACCAATTACGAGAGCGGCCGATCAGACCGAAGATTTCAAGATCGTCATCAAGTTTTAAAGAGAGCAATAAGAAATGACTTTTGAAGCAAATACGAGTACTCTTAGAACAGACTTTAACGTAACACCTTACTACGATGACTTCGATAAGACGAAGAACTTCCATCGTATTCTTTTCCGCCCAGGTTATGCTGTTCAGGCCAGAGAACTCACTCAAGTACAGTCGATGCTTCAGCATCAGATCGATAGCTTTGGTAAACATGTTTTTCGTGAAGGTAGTATCGTTCTTCCTGGTGCATTCACACTGGAGTGTGCTACAACAGGTAATCCAATCTGGTATGTCAAGGTTAAAGATACCGACTCTAGCAACAATGAAGTCAACCTCTCACTATTCCAAAACAAGATTATAACAGGTAACACTTCAGGTATTACAGCGTATGTTGAAATTATCGAAGACGGTGTAGAAACCACATCTGACACAAAAACATTGATGATTAACTACACCAATGTTTCTAATGCAAACTCTCAAGTTAAAACATTCCAAGCCGGTGAAACTCTGTACGCAGAAGATGTTGGTACACTGGTTGTTCTCAACACTGATCCTACTGGTAAAGGTTCTATCTTCTCAATCGAAGATGGTGTTTTCTTTGCTAAAGAACATTTCATTTCATTCTCAGGTCAGAAAACAATTCTGAGCAAGTACAGCGATACGCCAACCTGTAAGGTTGGTTTCCTTGTTGGTGAAGATATTATCCGCAGTTCAGATGACACATCTCTTCTTGATCCTGCTCAAGAGGCCTCTAACTACTCAGCACCTGGTGCAGATAGATTCAAACTTGATCCTGTGCTGACTGTTGTGGATATCAATGATGATATTGGCCCACCAGACTTCGTAACCCTATTCACAATCAAAGACGGTATTATCCAGACGACATTTGAGCGTTCACAATATAATATCCTTCGCAGCGAACTAGCTAAGAGAACATTCGATGAGTCTGGTGACTATTATGTGACCGGTATGAACATTCGTATTCGTGAACATCTTGACATCGCTAATAATGGCGGATTGCTAACATCTGCGGCTAATGGTAACACATCGTTGCTTTCTATTGGTGTTGAACCAGGGCTGGCATATGTTAAAGGTTTCGAGGTTGGCCCACTAACAACTACATTCCTTGAAGTTGATAAGTCAGCAGACTATAACTATGTGAACTCTCAGCTTTCTTCAGCTACTATGGGTTCATATGTCACCGTTAAAGAAGCTGTAGGATCACCAACTCTCGACCAAGGGTTGACAATTCAACTTTATGATAAGGCTCAGGCCAGACTATCTAATACACTCTTTTCAACAGGCGCCCAAACCGGTAACAATATCGGTTCAGCTATACTCAAGACAATCGAGTACAATTCAGGAACTCTTGGTACACCAACAGGTAAGCTAGATGTTTATCTGCTAGATATCAAGATGAATGGAACAAACTCATTCTCTAGCGTAAAGAGCTTGTATTATAATGATGCTACCTTGGCCGATTTTGGTGCTGACATTGTTCTCAGCAGTTCAAACACAGCAGTTCTACAAGAAGCATCTCTAACACCACTACTATACTATGTTGGTTCTAATAGCGTTCGTAAGATAAAAGATAGCTCAGATACATCAAATGATACTACATTCACATTCAAGAAAACTGCTAGTGGGCTATCAATAGCTTCAGCCGGTACACTTACTATTCCTTATAGCATTACAAACGAAGTTACTCCTTATGGTATTTCTGCTGCACTTTCTGCAACACAAAAACGTGAAATAACACTATCTTTTGATGCCAGTATCAATGTTCGAGTTGGTGGTACCGCATCTAATACTGGTAAAACTCTAACAGGTACAGGTACTGCATATGATACCGTTCTCAATGTTGGTGATAAGCTAGAAATCTCTGGTGTGGCTGGTACATACTTTATCGAAAGCATTGCAAGTTCATCATCTCTTAACCTCACTTCGGTACCAGCATCTACCGTTTCATCAGCAACTCTGTTCAAGGCCTACAAGACTGGTGATATCATCGACCTTACAACAAAAGGTAATACTGGTGTAACCCGTGCCGTATCTTCTACATCAACATCTCTTGCTATCGACCTTAAAGAGAGTTATGGAACTACAGTAGCCGCTACAGTTACTTCAAGAGTATCTAGAACAGCAGCTAGCCAGAGCAACAAGCTTCTCAGAAAGTCTCGCTATGTAATCATCAATTGTGCTACAGCTGGCATTTCTGGCCCATTCACACTTGGCTTCTCAGATGTCTACAAGATTAACAATATTGTGAAGAAGACTGGTTCTGCGCCAGCATCTCTAGTAGACGGCACCGATATAACTTCATCATTCAAAGTTGATAGTGGGCAGAGAGATGGGCACTATGATCTCGGCACCATAACTCCAAATGTAACTCTTGGTGCGACAGATTACTTGCTCGTAAACCTAGACTATTTCTATCCAGACTTCACTGCCGGTGTTGGTTACTTCTCTGTGGATTCATATCCAATCGATGATACTGGTGTTGCATCAAATACCATCAAGACTGAAAATATCCCAGTCTATAAATCACCTACATCAGGGCAGCAATATGACCTGAGAAACCATGTTGATTTCAGACCTGTGAAAACAATCACAGCATCCGATTCTACAACAGTTGGTGGCGCAACAACAAATCCTTTGGTCTCAACAACATTCTACTATTCTGGTAGCGGTTTGAGAATACCTGCTTCAGGTAGCACAATCACATATGACTATTCATATTACCTATCAAGAAGAGATATGGTAGTTGTTGACCAAGACGGAAACTTCTCAACAATTCGTGGTGTGCCTTCAGTTATACCTATCACACCTCGCACACCAGACAATGCTATGGCTCTGGCCGTACTCAACATCACACCATATCCTTCTATCTCTCCATATGCAGGGCAAGCTATCGGTAGAAAAGACCTATCTTCTTGGTTCACCAGAATTGCACCTATCAGACAGACAATGCGTGATATCGGTGTTCTTAAAGACCGTATCGTAAATCTTGAGTACTATACAACCCTTTCTCTGCTTGAAAAATCTGCTATTGATTTTCAAATACTGGATACTAATGGATTAAATAGATTTAAGAATGGTGTCTTTGTTGATACATTCACCAGCCATATCTTAGGTGCAACAACAAATCCAGACTACAAGATTGTCGTTGATCCAAAAGAAAAATCTATTCGCCCAACATATACGATGGAATCATTTGACTATGATTACATCTCTGGTTCAGGTGTAGCAAGAAGCAATGATATCATTACTCTTGCATATTCTGAAGTAGCCTTTGCAAACCAGGCCCGTGTGACGACAACGAGAAATACCGAAAGAACAACATATCGCTTCATCGGTAATCTGGTACTTTCACCTGACAGCGATGTGTGGGTCGATACTCAATTTGCACCTGACGCAGCACTCACATTTGGTCCAACAGACCAAGAAGTAACAGAGCTAGATGCTGGGCTTGTGACCGAGTGGGATGCTTGGAGAACAAACATCACTGGTTATGCCGTTTATAGAGGTTCAGTAGATGGTGAATCTGGTGGTGAAAGCAAGAATCCAAATTATGTTGGAACATATTCTTCAAAAGAAGAAGCACAGTCAATTGCTAACCAATATACGAACTCTACAAACGTCACCATCGAAACCATCTACAATACCGCTCGTACAGGTATCGATAACTTCTTGATTGTCAATAGTGATACACAAGCTCTTGGTAATAAAGTCGTTGATGTTAGAATTGTACCATATATTCGCCCACAGACAATCAAGGTTTCAGGGCGAGGATTGAAACCTTATGCAAGATTCTACGCATACTTTGATGAGCAGAATCTGAGTTCTTATGTTACACCACTTACAGAAGCAGAATTCAATGCTTCAAGATTGACGAAGACGGCAAGTTCTGAAGGATCTAATCTAAAGGCTGATGCTGAAGGTGTTGTATTCTTCTTGCTGAGACTACCTTCAGAAAAAAGATTTACAACAGGTTCAAAGAGAGTTATACTAACTGACAGCCCAACAAATAGTGCTGAAGATGCAACAACGCTTGGTGTTGGTTACTTCACTGCACAGGGATTGATCCAGCAGAAGCAGAACACAATTCTGACTGTTCGTCAAGTTATTCCTCAGCAGAAAGAAGTTTCACAAGGATATTTCACATCAGGATTTGAGAACGTACCTCAGATTGTACAAGGTGGCGGCGGTGGTGGCAAGTCTTGCTTGGCCTATTCATTTGTGGCCCGCGCACCTGACGGCGAAGAAGGTATGTTCCTTACAAGTATAGATGTGTTTGTCGCTCAGAAGCATCCAACTCTTGGTTGCTGGTTCGAGATTCGTGAAATGGATAGTGGTGGCAAGATTACCAGAAACCAAATTCCTCTATCTGAAGTATGGATCAAGAATGCTGATATTCCAATCTCTACAAATGGTACAGATAATCCATTGAGAGTGAGATTTGCATCACCACTATTCTTGTACAATAAGACACAGTATGCCTTCATTATGCACCCTGAGGCTGTAAATCCAAACTACTACTTCTGGGTATCAAGACTTGGTGAAAACGATATCAATACCAATACACCTGTTACTGCTCGCCCAATGAGCGGAACAATGTATACAACCAATAACAACCTCAACTGGGATATTGTTCCAGATATGGATTTGACTTGCATTGCATATCGCGCTGAGTTCACAACCGGTACGACAGGGCAGGCCATCATCGGTAATAGAGGTGTTGAAAAACTTAGCGTTGCTAACGTATCTAACGAACTAACCAGATATGGCGAGTTCTTGACAACAGGCGACAAGCTAACACTTACAGCTAACGGCACAATCAACGTAACAGACTTGCTGATTGGTCGAACATCAAATGCGAACTCAAGCGTTGTCGGTATCAGTGGTTCTGTCTATACTATGTCAAATACCAACTATGTGTCTGGTGAGACCTTGCAGATTCGTAGAGCTAATGCTTACATGACAAGCATCTCTGCAACTGTAAGCAGCTTGACAAATGGGCGTGGGCAGTTGAGTAAGTTTAAGTCAAGCGCAAACTTGAACCTAGTAACTCTAACCTCATCTAATGGTTACTTTGCACAGAATGACTACATCAGAAATACTACAACTGGTGATTATGCAACCATTCAGACGATTCAAAACTTCCGTTACTCTGTTGCAGACTTTGAACCTGGATATCTAACATTCAACAAGACATCCATCGACTTCGAAATGCAGACCTATTCAAACACAGGCACTATGGGTAGCTATACCAAGATCAATCCTAATGAGAACTACTACTTCTCTACAGAGCAGGCCCTCTACTCAAGATCAAATGAGATTGCATCGCTTTCTAGTGACAGATCAAATAAGATCCGTGTGTCTATGTCAACCGCAACTAACTTCCTTTCACCTGTTCTCGACTTGTCAAGAACACATACCGTTTACGTTGATAACATCATCAACAATGATGCAACTGGTGAAGGTGGTTCTTCTGGTGGTTATCTAGGTAACAGATATATATCTAAGACAGTAACCCTTGCAGAAGGGCAAGATGCAGAAGATATCAAGATCGTTCTTACTGCATACAGACCACCTAACACAGACGTTCGTGTATGGGTTAAGATACTCAACGGTGAAGATTCTGATAGTTTTGTAGCAAGAAGCTGGATTGAATTGGAAAAGGGTGGAAATGGCGATAGCGTTTACTCATCACTTTCTAACCGCGATGACTTCAAAGAGTATGAGTTTGACTTCGCAAGTTCTTATATGACAGGGTCACAAGGGCAAGTTCAGTATACCAATAGTCAAGGAATTGTCTTCACTGGATACAAGTACTTCGCTATCAAGGTAGGTCTGATGGCCTCAAACTCAGCAGTTGTGCCAAGAGTGGCTGATTTGAGAACAATCGCTCTACAAATCTAATATATACATTTTATGAGGTGTTGTGATAATGGATAATTTCAATTTTGATTTTGGTGAAGGATTAGTACCTGCACATAAACATTCGAAGGGTGGAGGCATCGTAGCTGATACGGTGATGATAGATGATACCGTCTTTGTTGGGCCATACGCAATGGTTTACGGGCAAGCTAGAGTATACGGTGATGCTAAGATAGATGGATATGCCAGAGTATACGGTGAAGCATTTGTGACTAATGATGCGAGAGTATATGGTGATGCGAGAGTATACGGAAATGCAGTTGTAAGTGGTAATGCTCGTATCAGTGGTAATGCAAGAGTTTATGGCAAAGCTAAGATCATGGATCAAGCTCAAGTTTTTGGTGAGTGTGAAGTCTACGATGATGCTATTGTCAGAAACTCAGCAGAAATCTATGAAGATGCGAGAGTGTATGGCAAGGCCGATGTATCTGAGTATGTGAAAGTATTTGCTACTTGTGTGTGTACTAAAAAACCTCTAGTTGTGTCTGGCGCTTTACCTTCTACCGTTATCGTTACAGACCATCATATCACAGTCGGTTGCATTGTACTACCACCTAGTTTATGGAGAAGCAAAGGGTCTATACTAATTCGATCTTTTGGGCATCCTAAAGACGTTTCAAAGAAGTGGCTCAGTTCTTTACTCAGTGTCTTAGACTTCTATGATTGCACAGACCGCGAAGAAGACCTAAAAGATATTGATGAGAAAGACCTTATTAGGCGCATTCTGAGTGGTGATACACAAGATAGAATTATAGCGAGACGGAAAACAAATGGAATATAAGACTGACGTACCTGGCATATTTAAAAATCCTGCAACGGGGGCTCTTATAAATAAAGATAACAAGGCTCTCGATGCGTATAAAAAGCGAAAGCAAAAAGAGCAGAAGTTGGATATGGTTGAACAAGACATTGCAGGTTTGAAAAATGATATGCAAGAGATCAAAGAACTTCTCAGAGGGCTAGTAAAGTAAAATGGCTTTAGCAAACGTAAACATTACAGACACATTTGACGTTTGGCGTGTACGCACAAACCAAATTATTGCGGCCGCAGAGCAAAGCTTGACGTTTGCTAATGGTGCTTTTACTACAGCCAATCTTGCTGCTGGTGCTGTTGGTGCTGCATTCAATAAGGCCAACTCAGCCAACTACTTTGCATATCTTGTCAATGCCAATACTACAGCCGCCTTTGATAAGGCTAACACTGGCGGTTCAATCAGCTTTCTAGCCTTCGACCGAGCTAATGCAGAACCACTTGCTCAGACAGTTTATTCATATGCAAACACCATAAACGCAATCTCAGTTGCAGCATTTGCAAGAGCCAACAATGCAGAAGGTGGTGGTTACTTCAAAGGCAATAATGGGCCAAGAGGCAACAACAACTATGGTAGAAGCGATATCTTCCGTGTCAATGTCAACTATGTCAATCAAGACATTTACTTTGATGCTGGAGAGAACGCATCTGCTACTGGCCCACTAAGCGTCAATGTTGGCAATATTCTACAGATCAATACAGATGCTCGTGTAGTCATCATATAAATATTAGAAGAGAACAAGGATAATAGTGAACAATGTCAACTCTAAGAGTCAATCAAGTTTATTTCAATGATGCTGGTAATGCCAGTGTTTCTATAGCTAACTCTTGGAATATTTCTATTGTTTCAGGTGGTAAAGAGGTTGCTCAATTTAGAAGTAATGGTGACCTTGTAGCGAACAATCGTATTATCTATAAGGGCGGCGGTTCTACCGAAGTTTCATTGAATACATCTGTCGAGGTTGCCTTTGCTCAGTCTAATGCAGCTTTCACTAGAGCCAACACTTCACTATCTAACTCAACTGGAACTTTTGCGGGCGCATTAACGGTTACCAGCAACATCGTAGCAGGTAACTTGACGGTAATTGGTGCTACGATTCATACTGGCCCTACTACCTTTACTGGTAACGTAATCGGCAATTTGATAGTAACTGGTACAATTACCGATAACTTAGGCGGGCTTCGAATTCTGCCTATCGTCAGTCAATCAGCTTACTACGCCCTCAGTGCAAATGATATTGGTAAGGTCATCTCATTCGCGACAGGTAACGTAGCTATACCAAACGCAGTTTTTACAACAGGCGATAACATCACTATCTATAATAACTCAGCCGCTTCTATCAATGTTGTCTCAAATACTAGCGTGACAGCATATCTCGTAGGCACTGCAACAACGGGTACAAGAGTACTTGCTCAAAGAGGGTTGGCAACAGTGATTTGTGTAGCGGCCAATACATTCGTTGTTACTGGAGGCGGGTTAACTTAATGTCTATCTATAATATTTTAGTTGGTGCTGCCGGTGGCGGTGGCGTAGTTAAATTTTGCTACCTTGTTGTCGCTGGCGGTGGCGGGGGGTACTGGGCCGCAGGCGGCGGCGGCGGCGCAGGCGGGTATCTAGAAAATTCTTTTACAGGCGCTGTTGGTAAAACTTACGCCATAACAGTTGGTGCGGGTAGTTGTGGTGGCAATGGATCAAACTCTAAAATTGTTGAAAACGCAACTCTTGTGGAAGCTACTGGCGGTGGAAGAAGCGGTTTTTATTATAATTATTATTGTGTTACTTGTGGTGGTTACTATCTTTTTAGTGACAGTGGAACTGCGGGTGGTTCTGGTGGAGGAGCGGGCGGCAATAACAATCCCGCTTGTTACATCACTGGTGGGGCGGGTATTTCTGGGCAAGGTTTTGCCGGTGGCAATAAACCGGCATCAACTTATGGTGGCTCTGGCGGCGGCGGCGCGTCGGCTGTTGGATGTGCTACGACGGGTACAACTGGCGGCAATGGCGGCGCTGGAAAAACTTCATCTATATTTGGTGGAACATATGCGGGTGGCGGCGGCGGCGGCGCAAAAACATACGCTGGCGGAACAGGCGGAACAGGTGGCGGTGGGAATGGACAGACGGGTGGTGTGAGAGGTGGCAATGCAACTGTGAACACAGGTGGGGGAGGGGGTGGCAGCGGCACTACTTCTTGTTGCAATGGTAGTGGCGGAAGCGGTGTCGTTTGGATGCGATACCCAGACAGTTATGCTGCCGCGACAACAACAGGTTCTCCGACTGTAACCGTAAGCGGCGGGTACAGAATTTATAAGTTCACTGGAACTGGCACTCTAAAGATATAAGGGGGGGATATGGCACACTTCGCACAGCTTGATGATGCTTCCAATGTCGTCCAGGTTCTTGTCGTCAATAATGACGCGCTAGGGAGTCTTCCATTCCCAGAAAGCGAGCCTGTTGGCATAAAGTTTCTTCAATCTATCTTTGGAGAAGAAACCGTCTGGAAGCAAACTAGTTACAACGGCAATTTTCGCAAAAATTTTGCATCGTTGAATGGTATATATGACTCTGAACGAGATGCGTTTATTTCTTCAAAACTTTTTCCGTCTTGGGTATTAAATACAGATACATGTAAATGGATGTCGCCTATCCCAAGGCCTAAGGACGGTAAGATATATACCTGGGATGAAGATGTTGTGAATTGGGTAGAACTAACTACACAATAAGGAGATTATATGATGTGCAAAGCTGGCCAGTTGAATGATGTGATAGAACCTACAATTGCTGAACCTATTGAGATAAAGATGGACACCCTATTTTATTTCCCTGTGGTAATCTATAGCACTAAAGCCCCACAGTTTCTTGATACGGCTAAAGAAGTAGTGAACGAAGCACTTGCTATCAAGAAGAAGGAGATTAAGAAACTCAATGAGATTTATCCACTTGTGATGACAGATAATCTTAACAGTGATCCTCGTATGCTCGATATGGCTAACTTCATTGCACAAGCAGCATGGGATATTTTGGATGGGCAAGGTTATGCCATGCAAAATTTTAACACTTACTTCACCGAGTTCTGGTGTCAAGAGCATCACAAACACTCTGCGATGGAACAACATGTTCATGGTTACGGATCACAGATTGTTGGTTTCTATTTCATCGATGTTCCTAAAGATAGTTCGCGTGTGCTGTTTCATGATCCAAAGGCCGGTAAAGTTCAGTTGAACCTTCCTGAAAAAGATATGTCACAAGCTACCGCAGCATCGAATATGATTAACTTTGAACCTGAACCAGGTATGTGTATGTTCACCAATTCTTGGTTGGCCCATTCATTCACGCGACATGCAGCCAGTAAACCTATGCGTTTTATACATTTCAATGTCAGTGTTCAACCAGTCGCGCCAACGGCTTGTTCTACCTCTGATGTTGAGGTAATTTGAGTAAGTTTTGTATTCGCTTCAATCAGACACGAGGGCAACCAGGTAGAGGGACAGCGGAACATGTTTGGCGCGTGTTCGAAGATGGCAAAGAACGATTGTTCAAGCATCTGAGTATTACTGCGCCTGTCTGGGATGAACGTGATGGTGAGCAATGGAATGTTTGTTGTGAGGGTGTTTTAACGATAGATAGGGATACGTCTACGGCTATTATCCAACCAAATGAAAAAGACTAAATACAAGAAAACACAGGTAGCTAATAAATGTCAACAATTACAGTCACGAGTATTAACTTCAGAGACGGAACAACGCAGAACACCGCGCTTGGTATGGCTGTCGGCAGTGGTAACAACCAGATTTTCTGGCAGAACGATACCAATATGACGACTGACTTTACTATCAGCACAGGTAAGAATGCAGGAACATTTGGGCCAGTGACTATAAATAGTAATGTAACCTTAACTGTGCCTGCTAATTCTACTTGGAGTGTTGTCTAATGCCTGTAACAATTAAAACTGGTGTCGGTGGTGGTTCTGTCACCCTTGATTCAGGTACAGGTGTACTTGACACCACACTGACGCTGCCTAATATCAATGGTACAGTTCTCTATTCAGATGCTAATGGCACTTCTAATATTGCTAATATAACTGCTACTACCTTAGCGGTGAGTGGTAACGTAACAGGTAACTTGACGATTGCTGGTACTCTGACTGCGGCCAATAGTAACGTAACTGGTACTGTGGTAATGAGTTCTAGCTTTAAACGCAACCGCATCATCAATGGAAACATGGTTATTGACCAGAGGAATGCTGGGGCGAGTGTGACTGCAACTGACGGGCAATATTCCGTTGACCGTTGGCAGTTTTCTGTAGGCGCAGCTTCAAAGTTCACTGCACAGCAGAACGCCGGAAGTGTAACTTCCCCCACCGGCTTTACAAATTATCTCGGCATCACATCTTCTTCTGCATACAGTATTGGTGCAACGGAGGGTTTTGGCGTTAAACAAAGAGTTGAAGGTTATAACGTAGCTGACCTTGGTTGGGGCGCTGCGGGCGCTTCCACCGTCACACTGTCTTTTTGGGTTCGCAGTTCTCTGACCGGAACCTTTGGGGGTGTTTTCTTTAACGCTGCTGCTAATAGGTTCTATGTTTTTTCTTACACTATAAGTGCTGCAAATACATGGGAACAGAAGTCTGTAACCATTGCAGGCGACACTTCCGGCACATGGAACAAAACAAATGACACTGGGATTGAAGTGTTCTTTTGTTTTGGTGCGGGGAGCAGCAGAACAACAACTGCCGGTTCTTGGGGTTCCACTCTCTACCTCGGCCCTACGGGTCAGACCTCCGTTGTCGGCACCAATGGTGCAACCTTTTACATCACAGGCGTCCAACTTGAGGTTGGTACCAAAGCAACTCCTTACGAGCTGCAAATCTACAGCGATCAGTTGGCGCAGTGTCAGCGGTATTATGAAACATCTTTTGCTAGTGGAACAGCACCCGCTAATGGAGGTAGTGTTAGTACATTTGCAAATGGAGCAACAAATATCGCTGTTGCTGCACCTTGGACGAACAATCTTAGACAAAGCGCCCAAATTCGATTTTTTGTTCCTAAACGCAGCACACCAACTATGACAACATATGGAAATAGTAGTGGTTATTGGGGATATATCTCTAGTGGAACTTTACCTACGGGTGGAACAACATTTACATTTACTGCTGATGTAAATGCACAAAGTCCTGATTCAACATCTCTTTATGTTAATAATCAAGTATCTCAGTCCGTCCTGTTTAATGTGGCTGGCGGTTGGGCTGCAAACTCGGAGCTTTGATTATGTATACGAATCTCAAATATATCTCTATTGGCGGAATTGATGTGAGTATATGCTGCTATATCGACGGTATGAGAAGTTTTGTACCACTCGATCCAGCAAACACCGACTACGCCAACATTATGGCCCTTGTAGAAAAGGGCCAACTAACAATAGCACCTGCTGAGGATAAAGAGTAATGTCTACTGCTAAAGTAATCAATATCGTCCACCCATCAGGAACTATAACCAACCTAGTCAATGATGCTAATGGTGGTATAGTCATTGGTGGTACTCTGACGGCCAATGCTAACGTGACTGTTAACGGTACTTCAACCTTCACTGGTACTTTGACTGCTGGTAATGTTAATATCACCGGTAACGTAACAGGTAACTTGACGATTGCTGGTACCATGACTGCGGCCAATGCTAACGTAACTGGTACTGTGGTAATGAGTTCTAGCTTTAAACGAAACCGCATCATCAACGGGAACATGGTTATTGACCAACGTAATGCTGGGGCGAATGTGACTGCAACTGACGGTGGCTACACGCTGGATCGTTGGGCAGCTATCTCTTATGCGTCGGCAAGCAAGTTCTCTGTTCAGCAAAATGCTGGCTCTGTGACGCCTCCTACAGGCTTTGCCAACTATCTTGGCTGCACATCCTTATCAGCATACTCAGTCGGCGCTACAGATATTTATGGCCTGTATCAGCGCATTGAAGGTTTCAATGTTGCGGATCTTCAATGGGGAACCGCCAGCGCGAAAACGGTGACGCTGTCGTTTGTTGTCTATTCGTCTCTCACAGGAACCTTTGGTGGCGCGATCAACAATTCAGCGCAAAACCGTTCCTATCCGTTCAGCTATTCTATCCCGTCCGCAAACACTTGGGCCACAGTCTCTGTCACTATCCCCGGCGATACAAGCGGGACTTGGTTGACGACCACTGGGATTGGCATTCAGGTCAGTTTTGGTATTGGTGTTGGCACGACACGCTCTGGAACTGCTGGCGCTTGGGCTGGTTCTACTTATTATTCCGCCACAGGCGCAGTCTCCGTCGTCGGAACCTCCGGCGCAACCTTCTACATCACAGGCGTTCAAGTTGAAATGGGCACCAAAGCAACTCCTTACGAGCTGCAAATCTACAGCGATCAGTTGGCGCAGTGTCAGAGGTACTTCCAAGTTTTCAATACATTTGACATTGAAGGTTATGCAAATGCTGGAACCGTCCGTGCTGTAAATGTTCCAATGACATTTCCAGTTCAAATGCGAGCAGCGCCAACACGAACTGTAACAACGGCAGGAACTTTAGCTAATGTTAGAAGTAGCTCTACTGCTTATGCTGGGTTGGGTCTTAATAAACTTACTTCAACGCAAGCAAGCGTAAGTGTTGAGTCTGCTGCTGCTGGTCTTGTCCAATGTACTAACCAGTCAGAAACAATGAGTGCGGAGCTATGATCATGCACACAAACGCTCAGTACATAGCCTTCAACAGCGCCATCACCAGCATCCGCTGCGACATCAACGGCGTAACAAGCTATGTGCCACTTGACCCAGCAAACACCGACTACGCCAACATTATGGCCCTTGTAGAGAAGGGCCAACTAACAATAGCACCTGCTTCTGAGGAAAAACGATAATGCCAGTAATAGTTAACGGTTCGACAGGTATCACTACACCGGCCTCTAATACTACCGGAACAGAGACTGTCACAACTCTTAGTAGCCCGGCTGCAACCGCTCTTACGATTCAGTCTGGCGGTACGACTGCGATGACGGTTAGTACCACCGGCAACGTAGGGATCGGAACAACTACGCCAACACAGAAGTTAGATATCAGTGGTAGTGTTAACGTAACTGGTAACTTGGTGATAAGTGGTGCTACTACGATTGGTGGAACATCTGTTGTGGCCGTTACGCCAGGTACCTCAGCAAATGTGATGACCAGCAACGGGACGGCATGGATATCGTCTGCTCTTTCTGGAGGCATCACAGTAGGAACTGCGGTTTCTCCAGCAGGTGGAAACACCACTACTGCCATCGACTTTACGGGTATTCCTGCGACAGCCAAGCGTGTTCTAATAAATTTTAATAATATTACTGCAAACTCATCACAGATTTATTTATACGTTCAAATTGGCGCTGGTTCTTTTGTAACCAGCGGATATAAAAATGCAACTACTGACAGCTCATATGGTTACAACTCCGATCAGTTGATTAGCGGGTCAGGTTTTCTGTTAACTACATTTGTTTTTGGATCAACTTCGAATGTATATGGAACTGTTATACTTAATAGTTTTGGATCGAATACATGGATCGAAACTCATACTTTAGGGTCCGTTCCAACTGCATCAGCAGGATCGGCTGGCGGCGGCGCCCTTACTTTGAGCGGCACACTCGACCGAGTTCGCATAGCTGCCCTCAACAACTCGGCGGCGGTGTGCGCTCTTATCGGCGGTTCTATAAACATAATGTACGAATAAGGAGATTTTTATGGAACGCATTGAATCAAATGTTCAAACCGGCACAGTATCAGTAATTCAGTTTACTCCTGAAGAAGCGTCTGATATGTTGGCCAGCGTCGCATCTTTGGTTGTGCCGGTAGTACCACCAGCACCAACACTTGGAGAACTCCAAGCACAATTAGCAACTATAACAGCACAAATGGCTGCACTAGCAAACACAGGTAACTAAATGGCGGCGTATGTAGAACTGTATATGGACCAGGGTGCTTCTTTCACTAACACCCTGACAATCACGGATGATGTGACAAACGCACCTGTGAATATCTCTGGCTATACTCTAACCAGCCAGATGCGTCGTTCATACTATTCGGCTAATGCTACAGCAAACATCACTTGTACTATTGTGAGTGCTAACACAGGCAATGTGCAAATGTCAATGACGCCGGCCAACACCTCAAACATCAAGGCCGGCCGTTACCTGTTCGATGTAGAGACTACAGATACTAATAATTATGTTGTGAGAATACTAGAAGGCATCATCAATGTCACACCAGGAATCACACGATAATGGCCATCAAAGTATCCGTCAACTCATCTCCTGGGAACCGAGTTTCGATAAATAGCCAGAACAGAGATACAATCAGAACTATCAGTGTCGGTATTGCTACTGGTGCTGGCGGTGGTGCAAGTATACTATCTGAGCTTACAGATGTTAAAGCGGTCAGCCCAGCAAATAATAATACTTTGGTTTATGATTCGGCGACACAAAAATATGTAGTAAAAGAACTGCCGGTTCTAAACGGAGGAACATTCTAATATGGCAAATACACTCATCCAGGTCAAGAGATCGACCTCAACAAACCAACCTGGAGGTGGATCCCTTTCAGCAGGTGAGATGGCCTATTCATACTCATCTAATGTTCTATTCATTGGTTCTTCTGGTGGTAATGACGTTCTCGCTATTGGCGGTAAGTACTATATCGACCTTCTGAATACCACTTATACCATTGCTCAGTCTGCATTCAATTCATCTAACAGCGCCTCTATGGCTCAGTCTGCTTTCACACAGGCTAATGCTGCATTTGCAAAAGCTAACTCAGCAAACTACTACGCATATCTGGTAGACGCAAACGCTACAGCAGCATTCATTCAGGCTAACAATGTTGGTGGTGCAGTAACCACATCTAATCTCATTGCTACTTCTGCTTTTGCTAAGGCTAACTCAGCCAACTACTATGCGTTCCTTATTGATGCTAATACCACTGCGGCCTTTGCTAAGGCTAATGCAGCTAATCTTTCCGCTGGTTCTGCATTCGACTCTGAAAATATAACCCGTATCATTGCTGTTGCAGCCTTTGGTAACTCAAATACCAAGTTCTCGTCATCTGGCGGCACGATCAACGGTGACGTTAATATCACCGGTAACTTGTCTCTCACTGGTTCTACCACATTCATCAACGTAGCATCATATGTTGTTAATGATCCGTTGCTGTATATCGCTGGTAACAACTATACCTCTGACATTGTAGATATCGGTTTTGTTGCTAACTACAATAACGGTGCATGTTCTACTATTCATACTGGTGTGTTTCGTGATGCTGGTACCAAAGAATGGTATGTCTTCGAAGGTTACGACAAAGAACCTACCAATAACGTAATTGATCCTGCTGGCAATAACTTCACCATCTCTATTCTGAATGCAACGCTTCGCACCAGCAATATCATTCTCGGTGGTATCAATGCGATCAGCTGGATCACAAACGCATATAATACAGCAAACATTGCCGTAGCTAACGTCAGCTATGTCAATACAGCAATGCAGGCCGCTTTTGCCAAGGCTAACTCTGCAAACTACTATGCGTTTTTGGTTGACGCAAACGCGACGGCTGCATTCACACAGGCCAACGCTGTAGCTGGTGCTGTCACAACGGCTAACCTTATCGCTACATCAGCTTTCGCTAAAGCTAACAGCGCAAACTATTATGCTTACCTAGTTGATGCTAATGCTACAGCAGCTTTCACACAGGCTAATGCAGTAGCAGGTGCAGTAACTACAGCAAACCTCATTGCTACCTCAGCATTTGCTAAAGCTAACCTTGCAGCATCAACCATCAACGCTTCTAACATCTCTAGCGGTACACTGGTTGTAGCATATGGCGGTACTGGTGTCGCTTCATTCACGAACAATGGCATCGTGTTCGGTAATACTTCAGGCCCTCTCAGAGTAACAGCAGCCGGTACCGAAGGGCAGGTACTACAGGCCAGTTCTACAGGGGTTCCTAACTTCGCAATGTTGGATGGAGGAACTTTTTAATTTTTACTAAAGTGAAGGAAAATACATTATGAGTGAATCAAACGCATATGTTAACGCATATATTGATAGTGCTATTGGGCTAATACACGAAAAGATTAATGTCGTCCTTCAACTGAAGACGCAACTCAAGATGGCCAATGATATTGTTGCCGAAAAGGATTCTATCATTGGTTCTCTTGCATCTCAACTCGAAACAATCAAATTCAACTCTGATGAAATGTCAGTTCTCCGTGGGCAAGCGCAGCACTGGGAAGACATGTACAATGTTGCTATGAGGAAAGCCGGGCAGGCTGATACTGCATTGAACCAGTTAGGGCAGATGAAACAAGAGTTATATCAGCGCGATATCAAGATTGCACTACTAGAAGAAAAGCTCAACCCTGCCAAGAAAACTATAAATACCAAAAAAGGCAAAGGCTTTGCTGGTAATGCGGCCGATGAGGTGTCTCTTCTGCCAGTGGCGATAGCTGGTAATGCAGCCGATGAAGTAAGTAATGTACCAGTAGCTATAGCAGGTAACGCAACAAATGACTTTTAATGCCTAACACAACAATTGCGATAAAGAAATCGGGTACACCATCTAACATTCCTAGTTCACTGGCTAATGGTGAACTAGCTCTTAACTATGCTGATGGTAAACTTTTCTATGCAGCCTCTAATGGCACTGTCGTACAATTTTCTCCAAGTGTTCCAAGTTATGGTACTGTCAACGCTAACGGCACTCTAGCTGTTGCTGCTGTTACTAATGACGTTCTGACAATTTTACCTGGTTCAGGTATTGGTATCATAGCATACTCAAGCAATGATACGATTACTATATCAGCACCTACTGTTGGTGCAGCATATGATAAAGCTAACACAGCTAATCTATATGCGTTCCTGGTTGATTCAAATACCATTGCAGCCTTTGCAAAGGCTAACGCAGCAAACATAGCGGCTGGTGCAGCTTATGATTATAGCAACACAACCGCAATCATTGCTAATGCAGCATTTGCTAAGGCTAATACTGCTGGTTCAGGTGGCGGCGGTTCATATCAAGGCAATAACGGTGCAGTGAATCCATCTGCGTATGGTGACATTTTCCGTGTTCATTCTAATACGTTATCTGGTAACGTCTATATATCTTCAGGCAACAACTCACTAGCGGCTGGCCCAATCTCAATTTCAACTGGATATATTCTACAGATCAACGTAGGTGCTAGAGTGGCAATCGTATAAATACTAGCAAAAGGATTTAAGGATTAAGAAATGTCAATTCTAAGTGTTGCAAATATCTGGTTCGATCAAACGGCCACTAACCGTTTTGATAGAATACCATCAAATAACTTGATCCGCATCGTTTCTGATGGTGGTGTTATCATACCTTCAGGCAACACAGCACAGAGACCTACTGCTAATCTTACTGCTACTCTACGCTATAACACAGATTACAATTCTCTTGAAGTCTATGATTCTGTTTCTAGCATTTGGAGAACTGCATCTGGTGCTACTGGTACTGGTGGTAACAGAGCTTTCTTCGAAAACACTTCAAACATAACTTCAGACTATACGATTACAACTGGCTATAATGCAGGTACATTTGGGCCAGTCACGCTGAATACGGGTGTTACGGTCACCCTTCCTGCAAATTCCGTATGGACCGTGGTCTAAATAGTCATGAGATTCCGAAACGAGGTAATAGAAGATGCCGCTTAAATTTCAATCAACTGGTGGTGGTACAGTCACACTAGATGTTCCGTCTACAAGTTCTACTGTAACGCTGACGATTCCGGCCAATACCGGTAACTTGTTGGTTACCGACGCATCTGGTAATGTCAACATCAATGGACCTCTCGTAGTAGCTCAGAATAACACAACTCAGTTAAATGTTGTTGGTGAGATTGCAGAGTTCGCACATACGGCTAACAGCTATGTTCAGGTACATGTTAGAAATGCTAGTTCTGGTACTGCTGCATCCGCCGACATCGTAGCTACCTCAGATAACGGCACTGACGCTTCAAACTTTATCGACTTGGGTATTAACAACAGCACATATGTCGATTCAAATTGGACAATCAATGGTGCTTTGGACGGTTATCTCTATACATCAAACAGTAATCTAAGCATCGGCACTGCAACTAGCAAACCTCTTACCTTCTTCACAGGCGGTACTCTAGCGGCCAATGAGCGTATGAAGATCGAGGCTAACGGTGCTATTAGTGGCACTCTTACCGGTACTGCTGGTAACTTGATGCTTATTTCTGGTACTGCAAATACAACCACCAGTGGCACCAGCATTGACTTCACCAGCATCCCTTCTTGGGTAAAGCGCATCACTGTGATGTTCAACGGCGTTAGTACAAGTGGGACAAGCCCAGTTCAAATTCAAATTGGCTCCACAAGTTTTTCAACATCAGGATATCTTTCAGGTGCCAGTTATGCGAGTACTGCGGGTACCTACGGAACTTCAACTTCTGGTTTTGTTGTAGATGCCCCCGGCGCTGCCGTCGCAGCATATTCCCGTTACGGGAATGTTATTCTTACTCTTTTTTCAAGCAATACTTGGACTTCTCAAGGAAATGCCTACAGCAATGGAAATGGTGGGACTATTTCGGCATCTGCTGGCGGGTCTCCCGCGCTTTCTGGCGCTCTTGATCGCGTCCGCATCACCACCGTGAACGGCACCGACACCTTCGACGCCGGTTCCGTTAACATCTTATACGAATAAAAGGAAGTAAAATGCCTATCACGATTAACGGATTAACAGGTATCAGCGGAGCAGATGGTAGCGCAGCCACACCTTTCATTAGTGGCAGTGACGCTGATACTGGCCTGTATTTCCCTTCTGCTGGTAATGCTGCTATCTCGATCAATGGTACTCAAACCTTGCTGGTTGATAACAGCAATAACGTGACGATGACAGGTAACGTAACAGCCACAGAGTTTAGGTTCGCAAATGGAGCATCTGTTCTTTCGGCTGCACCTGGTAATCCAACTGGTACCGTACTCAATTATGCGAGTAAAACTGCACCGACTGGTTATTTGGCCTGCGACGGTTCTATCTACTCACGCTCTACATATGGTGCGCTTGCTAACGTGATTGGTACACCAGCATCGTTATCGACCTATACGGTTGAGTATGCAAACACCAATGCACAATTTAATCCTGGATACTTAACAGTAGCAAATGGTGTGGCTTTTCTTTCTAATACTACTACTATTGTGCCTCAATATGTTCAATATTCAGGTGGTATCTACACCAGCACAGACGGTACTACATGGACGGCTAGAACTGCGCGAGGTTTACCATTTACTGCCGGTACCGCTCAGCCTACTTGGGCGCTTGTTACAAATGGCGCTTTTGCGGCCAATGTTTCTGGCGGTGTTTGGGTGGTAGCAAATACAATGCTGGGGTCGTCAGCGTCAACTCCAAATAATTTGCAAACTAGTTCAGACTTAGCTACATGGACAAACAGATCGATTGATATTAGAAATCAAACTGGTACGCCCGTGAGCACCTCAACAGCTTTTGCTGGGATTGCAGGTGGTGGCGTCCTCAATAGACTTGTATATTTGCATATGAAAGTTAGTGTAGGAAGTCTTTGTTGCGGTATAGTATTAGGTGGTAATCAATATTATGTAGCTAATACAGCCACATCAGATGATAATGGTGGAACATGGTCATATTCAAATGGTTTACCGGCCGCCAATAATTTCTGGTGGGCTTCAATTACCTCATCAAATACTGGTTTTCTTATTTCACAAGGTAATTCTGCTTTCTGGTCTGCAAACGGGCAGTACTGGTCAGATATCTCAGCTAATCTTAGAACTGCGTTAAATATATCTGCAACTCAAGGTACTACTCAACTATTCTATAATTCTTACTCAGCAAACGGGCAGTTTATCATACCTGCACTTGGTAACAGATTCTTGGTTGCACCATCTTCAAACGGTTCAAATGGAAACTGGTCTGCAATTGGCCCAACCGAAGGATTGTCTACCACCAGCAACCCAGGCACATTATCATTTCTCAACAATGGTGGTGCTGATAGTAAAATTGTACATAATGGGCAGTGTTTCGTATTGAATTATAATGGTGTAATTTACTACTCATCAGATTTGAAATACTGGTTCAAAGATATAGATTTGCTTTATACTTCAGTTGGCACTGCTTCTCAGTTGATAGCACTTGGCACTAAGTTTTTGCAGTATACATCAGCTTATAAAACTGTATTCTCGTTTACAGCCAATGGTGCATATACAGCAGCAACACAGTTTCCTGTACCTAGATATTCTCCTGCGTCTATGGTACTTTCAACAATGGGTAACGATTCTTCAGCTACACCACTCGTAACCTACATTAAGACCTAAGGTGCACCATGGAAGATAATATCAAACTATACGAATACGACTATGCAGCATACTTCACAGGCCGAATCACAGAGATTGGGCCACACGAAGGTTATAGCCCAGGCTACTTGACAACTGTTCCGGTACCTGAAAACATTCCAGACGGGCACTATGCTAAGTTTGAAAAGCATATCCAGCAATGGATAATTACTGATAGAGAACGCCCAGAACGTGTTACTCAAGAACAAGTGATGTTAGAAAACCCAGAAGTACAGACTGAACCAAAGGTGATGTAGTGATAGCATACGGTTATAATGATGATAGATTGATAGACGGCCGAGTACAAGATATACCAGAAGACGCACTACTCGTAGAAGGATGTGGATGGACTTTCAAAGTTCCACCACCAGCAAATGAATCGAATGAGGGTTGTGTTCTTGCATTCTTTGAAGGAGACTGGAGAATACTACCGTGGGATGTGAAGCCAAAAGAACCGGAGGTACTATAACATGACACTACAAACGAAACCTTTGAACCTCGGTAACCTTAAGGGTACCATATATGATTTCGAAAAGAAGGGTGACACACTACCAATGCACTGGCACAGCAAAGACAATGTGCATATCACAGTGGTTGGTAGGGGTTCATTCAGAGCCTATGGTCCAGAAGACACATGGGAAAAGATGTTAAAGGCCGGTGATGTAGTAGACTGGCAAGAGTTCCAGCAGCATGAGTTCATCTCGCTGGAAGACAATAGCAGGATTGTAAATATAGTAAAGGGCGGCGGTGAGCCTTCTAACGAATACGGAACACCACCACAATAACAGGATAGAAAATGTCAACGCTAAAACTTGTAAACCTACAACACCAGTCATCCAATACACCGGCCTTAGTGCTGAACGCAAACAACTTGGTGTCTGTGACAGGTAACCTTAACGTATCGAACAACCTGGTTGTGACTGGTAATACGATTCATACCGGTACTACCACTTTTACTGGTAATATAAGTGGTAATATGACTGTTACCGGTAACATAAACGCAAGTAATGTGGTTGTTAGTGGTAACATCACATCAACAGGAACAATCAATGCGACTGCTGTTTTGATTAATGGTACGGCCGCTGTTACTTCTGGCGGCTTCTCCAATATGCAGGTTTTTACTGCTAACGGCACGTTCACTGTGCCTGCGGGTGTCACCAAGGTGAAGGTCTACGTTACGGGCGGCGGCGCCGGGGGATACAATGGTCAGGGCGGAGGGGGAGGCGGTACTGCGATCAAAATCGTATCTGGGCTGACCCCTGCCGGAACAGTCTCTGTTACCGTTGGTAGTGGTGGGGCAGGGGGTACAAATTCGGGCGGCACCTCCTCGTTCGGAGCGTACTGTTCTGCAACAGGTGGGTCATACGCAGATGGAAACGGCGGCGCGGGCGGCATAGGGTCCAGCGGGGACCTGAATTGCGCTGGGAATGGTGGCGGCGCCGTCGATGTCGATTCAGGTCCTAATGCCTTTGGAGGCGGAACATTTTGGGGTGGTGGGTCGCAGGGCAGCAATGCTGGTCGCGCCTACGGTGGCGGTGGTGGGTGCCAGTTCACAGGGTTAAATGGTTCCGCTGGCGCTGCTGGCGTCGTAGTGGTGGAGTACTAAAATGAAAGCATTAATTTCCCCTCAAGAACTAGTTTATAATAATGGTCAAGTAATTGGTTACCGAGTTGCTGATATTTCCGCAACAGGTTTTGATGTGGCAGAACCTCTTTTCTGGGTTGACTGTGATACTAATGTCGTTGTCGACCAATTCTATTACTCCGATGGTAATATAATTGAGAAACCGGCACCAACAGTAATAGAAAAACCTGCACCAACACTTGGAGAACTCCAAGCACAATTAGCCGCATTGACAGCACAAATGGCTGCACTAGCAAACACAGGATAATAAATGGCCATACCAGCATCAAGAGAACAGCTAAAAGATTGGTGTCTCAGAGAACTAGGGTTCCCTGTTATCGAAATCAATGTTGATGATGACCAGGTGGAAGACCGTGTTGACCAGGCCCTGCAATACTATCAGCAGTTCCATTATGATGGTGTTGAACGCTACTACATGAAGTATCAGATCACGCAGACTGATATAAACAACAAATATGTTCCTATTCCTGATACTATCATCGGTGTGAACCGTATCTTTCCTATTGGTTCAACCAATGCTTCCGTTAACATGTTCGACCTTCGCTATCAGCTCCGCCTGCACGAACTATATGACTTCACATCCACTTCATATGTAAACTTTGTTCTGACTCAGCAGCATATCCGTACACTCGACATGCTTTTCTCTGGCGAAACTCCTGTTCGCTTCAATCGTCATACCAATAAGCTTTACATTGACCAGAACTGGATCAGTGGTGTTACAGTAGACGAGTGGATTATTATTGAGTCTTTCATTATTATTGATCCAAATACTTACACCAAAGTCTACAATGACCTGATGCTCAAGAAACTGGCTACGGCCTACATCAAAAAGCAGTGGGGTTCAAATATGAAGAAATTTGGTGGTATGCAGCTACCAGGCGGTATCACGATGAATGGGCAGCAAATCTATAACGAAGCTGTTGATGAGATTAAAGATTTGGAGGATAGAATTCGAGATACTTGGGAAGAACCTCCCCAGTTTCTCGTTGGGTAATTTTACAAAATAAATTTGTGAATCGCGGTGCTGAGAACACCCATTCACTCTATGTCTGAAAGGAGACACAGCATGTACTATATATATGCCTACCTAAGAAATGATGGCACTCCATATTATATTGGCAAAGGTAAAGGTTATAGGGCCTGGGATAAAAAAAGCCATAAAACAATACATACACCTAGAAATGAAAGTTGTATAGTTGTAATGGAATCAAATTTGACTGAAATTGGCGCTTTTGCTTTAGAGAGATTTTATATTCGCTGGTACGGTCGAAAAGACAGAAGTTCAGGTATATTGAGAAATCGAACAGATGGTGGAGAAGGTACGTCAGGTTTATACTACAAGAAAACGGATGAACATAAGAAAAAGATAAGTGATACTTTAAAATTTAAAAACATAAAACCTCCATCTAGAAAAGGTCAAAAAAGATCAAAAGATGCGGTTGAAAAAACAGCAAATTTTCTTAGAGGTCGACCACTTAGTGAAGAACATATATTAAAATTGAAAAGACCTAAGATAAAAACAAATTGCCCACATTGTGGACAACTTGGTGCAATCAATCAAATGAAAAGATGGCACTATAATAACTGTAAAAAGATGATAGGTTAAAAGAAAGAGTAGCAAAATAACATGGCAGTCTCACAATACTTCAACAACTACTCTGGAAGAATGACTGGCGAACAGTTTCTGATGGAGGACAACATTGTCGAGTCCATCAAGATCATGGGCCATGACTGCTGGTATGTTCCTCGTGAAGGTTTCAATGAGGTCGACTCACTCTTCGGTGAGAATCCTCAATCAAAGTTTGAACGTGCCTATAACATGGAAATGTACCTAGCCAACGTCGAAGGTTACGAAGGTGATGGTGACTTCTTCTCCAAGTTCGGCGTTGAAATTCGAGATACATCTAACTTCATTTGCTCACGCAGATCATTCGAGCGTTACATACCATCGAGCATAGCACAGCGCCCACGCGAAGGTGACCTTGTGTTTGTTCCTGGTTTACAGAAGCTTTTCGAAATCAAGTTCGTTGAAGAAGAATTGATGTTCTTCTCACTTGGTAATAGAAAACCATATATCTACGAAATGCGCTGCGAACTCTTCCGCTACAGCCAAGAAAGCATTAATACTGGTGTTGAAGAAATCGATCACGTTGAGCATACACTTGGTTATGCAATTCAAATCGATGTTACGACTGGTTCTGGCAACTTCTATCAAGATGAGCGAGTCTATCAAGGTGTCAGCCTGGCCACATCTACAGCATCAGCCGATGTTCGTGATTGGGATCCTACACTGAAGCAATTGCAGCTAATCAATATCATCGGCACCTTTGCAACGGGTTCAGCTATCAAGGGTGCCACATCTAACGCAAACTATAACATCTCTATAACAGACACGCTTGGTGATTACCTTGACTATGATACCTATGATAATAAGATCATTCAGACTGAGGCCGACGCTATCATATCATTCAATGAACAAAATCCTTTTGGTGAACCATAATGCTTAGTAATGCTCACTTCTATCACAAGCTAATCAGAAAATATGTGGTGTTGTTCGGTAATATGTTCAATAACATCTTGCTTGTGCGTGTCGATAAAGATAACAATGCTGAAATAGAACGCTTCAAGATTCCTATTCTCTATGCTCCAAAAGAAAAGTACTATGCACGCCTTCAGTCTGATCCAGATTTGCAGCGTGAGCTTCAGATTTCTCTACCTAGACTTTCATTTGAAATGACTGGGTTGACCTATGATGCTACTCGTAAACAGAACTCACTTTTGAAGGCCGCTGCGGCTAACACATCTACAAAAGCAACGATGCAGTATATTGGTGTGCCTTATGATCTGTCTTTTGAGTTGAACCTGTACACCAGAAACATTGATGATGGTGCTCATGTGGTTGAACAGATTCTACCATACTTCAATCCCGATTATACTATCACGACTAACTTGATACCTGAGCTAGGTTTCGAACGTGATATTCCTATCATTCTAAAGAGCGTCAGAAACAACATCGAGCATGAAGGTAACTTCGATGCTGTTCGCTTTGTTACCTGGACACTAGAGTTTACGATGAAGGTTCATTTCTTTGGGCCTGTCAGCACACCTAAGATCATTCGCAAGATTGATACTAACATCTATAATGATCCAAGATTGACAACAGGCAATATCATTCGCATCAATACAAAACAAGGTAACAATGGAACATTCCAGCTTGAAGATGTGGTCTATCAAGGTAACAACTATCAGACTGCAAATGCCTATGCTACGGTTATCGCATGGAATCGTGGCACAGGTAAGCTAACTATTGGTGGTGCTCAAGGGCAGTTCATGGCTAATGGTATAATCAAAGCGGTTTCGACCAATGCTTCGTATGGCATATCATCATTCGACACCAGCCCATTGAAGCTGGTCAACATTCACATTGAACCAAAACCAAATACTGCACAACCTGGTGATGATTACGGATATACAACTACCATCTCAGAATGGCCTAACATATAATGAAAATCCACGAAACGCTATCAGATGCTCTAGGTATTGAGCATGAGGTCCTACCAGCGGTGATCCGTCAACCGGTGCAAGAGGTCATTGTGCCTACAGAAGGGCAGGTCGACCAAGAAGAAGACTACAGACTGGCCCGCAAGACCTTTCGCCAACTCATAAACAAAGGCAACGATGCTATTGAAGGCATCTCAGACTTAGCTAAAGAGTCCGAGTCTCCACGCGCCTACGAGGTTATGGCCACTCTGATGAAGACGGTGGCTGATACGACTAAAGACCTCTATGCACTACAGAAGATGACCAAAGACCTTAAAGCGGAAGATAAGAATAGACCACAAGAAGAGCAACGTATTAATGTTGAGAAGGCCGTCTTTGTCGGTTCAACAGCAGAACTGCTAAGACAGGTGAAGAATGGGAATTAAAGGTTATCAAAACAACCCAAATCTTCCACGAGAAGACTACATTCACTCATTCACTCAATATGAAAAAGATGAGTTCATAAAGTGCGTCGATAATCCTATCTATTTTGCTACCAAGTACATGAAGATTGTCAACGTAGACCGTGGGCTTATGCCATTCGAGATGTGGGACTTCCAGAAAGAAATGCTCACATCTTTTCATGATAACCGCTTCTCTATCTGTAAGCTGCCTCGTCAGGTCGGTAAGACAACCACATCGGTAGCCTATCTGCTCCACTATATTCTATTCAATGAGATGGCAACCGTAGCTATTCTTGCTAACAAGTCTGCAACCGCTCGCGAAATCATGGGCCGTCTCCAGCTAGCCTTCGAATATCTACCACGATTCCTTCAGCAAGGTGTCAAAGAATGGAACAAAGGCTCACTCGAACTGGCCAACGGGTCTAGATGCCTCGCTGACTCCACTTCAGGCTCATCTGTTCGTGGTAAGACTTTCAACATCATCTTTCTTGACGAGTTTGCGTTCGTACCGAATAACATCGCAGAGGCCTTCTTCAACTCGACCTATCCTACCATTTCATCTGGTAATAGCACGAAGGTCATTATCGTATCTACACCAAACGGGTTGAACCTGTTCTATAAGATGTGGTCAATGGCTATCGACAAGAAGTCCGACTATCTACCAATTGAGATTCACTGGTCAATGGTACCAGGGCGTACTCAAGAGTGGAAAGAACAGATCATTCGTAATACTTCTGAAGACCAGTTTCGTCAAGAGTTCGAGTGTGTTGCTGGTGATACTATGATTGATATAATGGAAGATGATGGAACAGAAAAAAATATGAAAATATCTGATCTTTTTGCGAGACTGAGTTCATAGGAATACTAAATAGATGTATGAAAACATTAGCAGAAGCTTTAGGTATAGAACATCAAGGTACATTCTCACAAGAAGTTGAGCATGTTTGTCTTTTTGATAATTATAGAACTTACGGAGGCGGTGGAGCCGGTGAGTTGAATGGTTTCTACGGTAAAAAACATACAGAAGAGACTAAAATTACTATGAAAGACTTGAAAAAAAATTATGTGCCATGGAATGTTGGTATCAAAGGTTACACAGTTCATACCGACGAATCTAAAAAAGTTATGAGTGAAAAGCTTTCTGGATCTAAAAATGGTAGATCCATACTAACTGAAGATGATGTTAGAAAAATAATCGAGGCCTATAGATCAAAACCACCTCTTGTAGGTGTAGGCGATATACAAAAAAATGGTAAACCTATGTCATATGAATGGTTATTTTCAAATATGATAGCCAAAACGAGTGGTGTAAGTGCTGCCGCCGTCAAACGACTATTAAGAAAGCAGAGTTGGAAGAATGTTTGGTCCGAATACGAACTTAAAAATTAGAACTAAGAATGGTTGGGAAACTTTTACTGGAATTCAAAAGATATCTGATAGAAGAACTATATCTGTAGTACTGGAAACAGGTTTACAGATTGATGTTACCTCTGACCATAAATTTAATACACCTTTTGGATTTGTTGAACTATCAAAGTTATTTGAAGGTGATGTAATAGAAACAGATTTAGGCTTCAAAAAAATTATTTCTATTTTTGCCAATATCAATCACGAAGATGTATATGATATCATTGATGCTGGAAAAGATAAGTCTTACTACACCAATAACATACTTTCTCATAACTGTGAGTTCATCGGTTCTACCAATACTCTCATTCATCCTACCAAGATTCGTTCTCTGGTATTTCATACTCCGGTTGAGCGAGTAGACGACCTGCATATCTATGAGAAAGCGGAACCTGGTAAGACCTATGTGCTGGTAGCTGACGTTGCTGAAGGGCAAGGGCTTGACTACTCTACATTCTCAGTCATCGATGTGTCACAGATACCGTATAGGCAAGTGGCTAAATATAAGAATAATAAGATATCACCTTTTCTATTCCCTGCTGTCATCTATTCGGCCGCTAAACGATTCAACGAGGCCTTCATTCTCATCGAAATCAACAGTATCGGGCTTCAGGTTGCAGACATTCTCCACAATGAATTGGCCTATGAGAACCTTATCAAGGTTCGAAATGCTAAAGGTAAAGCCGGGCAGCAGGTCACTCCAGGTTTCACTAAGCAGATGCAGTTTGGTCTAAAGACCTCAGTACAGACCAAGAAGATTGGTTGTGCGAACCTCAAATCTCTTATCGAGAACGACAAACTAATAGTAAATGACGAAGACACGATTATGGAACTAACTACCTTCTCAGCCAGCAAAGCTTCTTTTGCGGCCGAAGAAGGTAACAATGACGACCTTGTTATGACGCTGGTGAATTTTGGCTGGCTTTCAGCACAGAAATACTTCAAAGAGAGTGTCAATTCTGACATTCGCAGAACGCTACAAGAAGAACAACTGAGTATCATGGACAACGATATCGTACCTTTCGGTGCTATATCTGGCTATCAAGGATCAGCAGCGGAAGAATCTGAACTGATAGATGGTGACCTCTGGGTGACCGATAGGTCTAAGTTTACCATGGAGAACATGGAATTTGAGACCCTTTCGAACAAGCACAGACTGTAAATTGCTGTTTTTCTAAATAAACCAGAGAAAAGTAATCTTTTCATATAAAGGAGAAATACGATGGCATATCAATTGTCACCAGGTGTTAATGTTTCAGAAATTGACCTATCTACAATCATCCCAGCAGTAGGTTCTACTCAAGCCGGTTTCGTAGGTTCGTTCAGTTGGGGGCCAGCAGATGTTATTATGAACATCTCAGATGAAATTGGTCTCGCCAGCACATTCGGTACACCAACCGCAAATACTTACGAATCATTCTTTACGGCCGCTAACTTCCTTGCTTATGGTAATAGCCTAAGACTTCTACGTTCTGTAGGCGCAACATCAAACAATGCGGTGTCTGCAAACAGTGGAATACAGATTAAGAATAGAGACGCTTACGAATCTACATATTTGAATGTTAAGTCAAATGCAAACACATATGGTATGTTTGCGGCTAAGTATCCAGGTGCTCTTGGAAACAGCTTGAAGGTTGCAGTTTGTGCTACAACAGCTGGTTTTGCCACATATAACTACGCTTCTCAATATAACAGCGCACCAGGCACATCTACATATGTATCAGGCGTTAGCGGTTCAAATGATGAAATGCACATCACAGTTGTTGACGAAGACGGTGTAATTACAGGTACAGCAAATACAATTCTTGAAAAGTTTGGGTATATATCAAAAGCTTCTGATGCTAAGAATGATGACGGTTCTTCAAACTACTTTGTAAACGTACTGAATGACCAGTCTAAGTATGTGTATGCCATGAATAATAGTGACAATGCTTCTTGGGGTAATACGGCACCAAACACAACATTCGCATCAGCAAGTTCTACATATACATCATCACTAGCTAATGGTACAGATGTTTCTCCTTCAGATGGAAACCTACAGACAGGATATGATTTCTTTAAGAATTCTGATTCAGTAGATATCTCTCTAATCTTGACAGGCAGCTCTTCAAATGTTGTTTCTAAGTATGTTGTAGATAATATTGCAGAGACTCGTAGAGACTGTGTGGTCTTCATCTCACCTAAATCAACAGACGTTGTTAATAAGAGTGGTAGTGAAGTAACAAACATCAGCGCAACAAGAAACGGTTTCAACGCTTCTTCTTATGCCTTTATGGATAACAACTGGAAGTATCAGTTCGACAAGTACAACAATGTCTATCGTTGGGTACCTTTGAACGGTGATATTGCAGGCCTCTGTGTTCGCACAGACTTTGAGCGCGATCCTTGGTTCTCACCGGCTGGTTACAACCGTGGGCAAATCAAAAACGTCACAAAGCTTGCATGGAATCCAACAAAGAGCAATCGCGATGACCTATACAAGATTGGTGTCAACTCTGTCGTAAGTTTCCAAGGTGATGGAACAATCCTTTATGGCGATAAGACAATGCTTACGAAGCCATCAGCTTTCGACCGCATCAATGTACGTCGTCTATTCATCGTTCTTGAGAAGGCCATTGCAAGAGCATCCAAGTATTCACTATTCGAATTCAATGATGAGTTTACCCGCGCACAGTTCATATCACTAGTACAACCATATCTTCGTGATGTACAGGGTCGTCGTGGTATCTTTGATTTCCGTGTCGTGTGTGATACTTCAAATAATACTCCTGAAGTGATCGATAGAAATGAATTTGTAGGTGACATCTATATCAAGCCTGCAAGAAGCATCAACTTCATTCAATTGAACTTTGTTGCTGTTCGCACTGGTGTGAACTTCGAGACTATTGTTGGTCGTTTCTAATACAAACATAAATAGAGATAAGGAGTAATATCAAATGGCTTTCAATGTCCAACAGTTTAGATCACAGCTAACAGGTGACGGCGCACGCCCAAACCTGTTTCAGTGTACACTAACTTTTCCTACACTAGCTTCTTCAGGTGGTGCAACATCACCTGGAGGCGTTCAAGATAACGTAAACCTAACCGAGAAGTTTACGTTCATGGCAAGAGCAGCACAGCTACCAGGTTCTACTGTAAATCAAATTCCAGTTAACTACTTTGGCCGTGAACTCAAGTTTTCAGGCAACAGAACTTTCCCAGAGTGGACAGTAACCATCATCAACGATGAAGACTTCCGCCTTCGTAACGCATTCGAAAAGTGGATGCACGGTTTGAACTCTCATGTAACTAATACACGAGGCGCTTCATTCCAGAACTCACTTGATTATCAGCAAGATGCTGTAGTTACTCAGTTTGGTAAGGCCGGTAACATCATCAAGCAGTATCAGCTTGTAGGTATGTTCCCAATCGACGTATCACCAATCGAACTAGATTGGGGTTCTAATGATACCATCGAAGAGTATGCAGTAACCTTCGCTTATCAGTGGTGGGAAAGCAATACGACTGAGACTTCATTCAGAAATATCTAACATACATAAGATAGTAGGGAGGATTCTCTCCCTACTACTTTTCTCGGAGTAGTTTATTAATGGCAACCTTATTTGGTTTTGAGATCAGCCGTAAAAAAAATCAAGTACAACAAGACGAGCAAAGTAAAACATTTGCTGTACCTCAGAATGATGATGGTGCAGTTACCATTCAGTCAGGTTCCTATTATGGCACCTATGTAGACCTTGATGGTGTTGTTCGTAACGAGATTGAACTTATCACTCGTTATCGCGAA
>Ga0209596_1000112_pt1 | contig 70838 bp, 67 predicted proteins | sample M_130807_MF_Meta_FD_187314 | JGI IMG/M metagenome (GOLD analysis project Ga0209596, IMG submission 187314) | Freshwater microbial communities from Lake Montjoie, Canada to study carbon cycling - M_130807_MF_MetaG (SPAdes) (version 2) | ecosystem: Environmental > Aquatic > Freshwater > Lake...
CATAAAAAAAAAGCACCACAGTATAGTATTATTTTTTTCAACTATTTAAAGCATTAGCTTTTTTATATTTTCCATCATTGCATCGCTTACGCTAACTACGGGTAATCTAAATATATTTTTACAAATGCCCATTTGGCTCATATAGGCTTTTACCCCACTTGGGCTTCCTTCTACAAACATACTATTAATAATATCGGTTAGTTTGTAATGCAAGGGCTGTGCAGCTGTAAAATCACCTTTTAAACAAAGGCTAACCATATCCGAAAAATGCTTTGGGTAGGCATTTGCCACTACAGATATTACTCCGCTTGCACCACAAGCTATCATTGGCAATGTAATTCCATCATCTCCACTAATAACATTAAAGCCAGTTGGCTTATATTTTATCAGTTGCATTATTTGATCAAAGTTCCCACTTGCTTCTTTTGTAGCAATAATATTTTTACAGTTTTCTGCAATTTTTAAAGTTGTTTCTGCACTAACATTCATACCGGTACGGCCTGGTACATTGTACATAATTACAGGTAGTGGTGCAACATCATTTAATGCCTTATAATGTGCAAACAGCCCATTTTGACTAGGCTTATTGTAGTAAGGGCTAACACTAAGTAAAGCACTATAGCCTTCTAAATTTGTTTTGTTATACCCCTCTATAACGTCTTGCGTATTATTACCTCCAATGCCTGCCACTAAAGGCAAGTTATTTGTATTATTTTCCGCAACAAAACTAAATACTTGTTGTTTTTCTTCTTTACTAAGTGTAGCAGTTTCGCCAGTTGTGCCAAGCACAACAATGTAATTTATGCCGCCAGTTGTAAGATGGTGTATAGTGTTTTTTAAACTTACCCAATCAATACTACCATCTGCATTGAATGGTGTAATCATTGCTACTCCCGTACCTTTAAACATATTCATCCTTATTTTTTTTGTGAAGTTATTAATACTACTGCTAAAATTCAACTAAAAAATTCAACTAAAAAAAATGCCTCAAAAATTGAGGCTATTTTTAAAACGATATGTGTAATTTATTATGATCCTTTTTCAACCTGCATATAACTTAATTCAACAGGTGTTGCTCTACCAAATATTTTAACTTGCACTTTAATTTTTTTCTTTTCATCGTTCACTTCTTCAATTACGCCGTTAAAGTCATTAAATGGTCCATCTATAATTTTAATAGTTTCGCCTATAATAAATGGTTCATTCATGGTAACACCACCAGCATCACTCATTTCATCTACCTTACCTAGCATTTTGTTTACCTCTGCTTTACGTAAGCTAATAATGTTTCCTTTACTACCCTTACCATCTGTTAAAAAGTGCATTACATTACTTACATTACTCATACTTTGAATAATATCGTCGTGTAAATTTCCTCCAGCTACTTCAATCATTATGTAACCAGGATAAAAATTACGCTCCCTCATTACTTTTTTACCATTAGCAACTTTATATACTTTTTCTACTGGTAAAAAAATTTGTATGACCGTGTTACTCCAACCATTACGTACAATATCTTTATCTAAATATTCTTTTACTTTACGCTCTTTACCACTTACTACCCGTAGTACATACCACTTACTTTCCTTTACAGGTTTACCTTCAGGCTTAACTTCAGCCTTTACTTCTGCTTCAATTACTGGAACATTTTCTGCACTAACTTCTGCGGTATGTTCGGTTAGTTCAGCACCCTCAACCACTTCCACATTTGGTGTTGTTGTTTCTTCCATTATGTAGTTTTAAAAAGAGAGTAAATAAATTTTAAAGATCCATTAGAAGCAAAATCCATAATACCAACTAATAGGGTAATTAATAGTGTAGCTCCAAGCACAATCATAGTGGATTGTGTTAATTGATCCCAATTAGGCCAAGTTACTTTTTCAACTAATTCTTTGTAAGAATCTTTGAGGTATGTAATTAATTTATTCATATAGATAATTTGTTGATTAGCAAATACGATAATATGCTAATTTATTAGAGCCTAAATACATAATGAATGCTCGTAAACAGTATAGTTTAACAGCACATTAGCTAATTATCGAATTAGCTAATTAAATAGCACGGGCACTAGGATTCGAACCCAGATCAAGGGTGTTGGAGACCCGTATGCTAGCCGTTGCACCATGCCCGCTTTTAATACCCACCACCCCGCCGAGGCGGGGAGCTGAAAAGGTATAATTATTTAAAGAACTTTTTAAAGAACAAAGTACCCAAGGTTGAAAACCAAAGGTACTTTGTTATTATTTAAATGCTTTCAAAATCCTTTTCAGAATTTTTATGCATCGCTTATTTTACAATTTCAGTAACCTGACCAGCACCAACGGTACGGCCACCTTCACGTATTGCAAATTTCAATCCTTTTTCCATTGCAATTGGTTGAATTAACACAACATTTAATGAAGTATTATCACCAGGCATAACCATTTCTGTACCAGCATTTAAAGTAACTTCTCCAGTTACATCTGTCGTACGGAAATAGAATTGAGGACGGTATTTGTTAAAGAATGGAGTATGACGACCACCTTCTTCTTTGCTTAATACATAAACTTCACCTTTAAATTCAGTATGAGGGGTAATAGAGCCTGGCTTGCAAAGTACCATACCACGACGGATTTGAGTTTTTTCAATACCACGTAATAATAAACCTGCGTTATCACCAGCTTCACCTTCGTCTAATAATTTCTTAAACATTTCTACACCTGTACAAGTTGTAGCTAATGGTTTTTCCATTAAACCTACTATTTCCATTGCCTCACCAACTTTAATTCTACCTCTTTCAATACGACCAGTAGCAACTGTACCACGACCAGTAATTGAGAATACATCCTCAACACTCATTAAGAAAGGTAAATCAACTAAACGTGGAGGAATAGGAATGTAGCTATCAACAGCATCCATCAATTCTTCAACTTTAGCAACCCATTTTGCTTCGCCAGCTAATGCACCTGTTGCACTACCTTGAATAATTGGAGTATTATCACCATCAAAACCGTAAGAAGTTAATAGCTCACGAATTTCCATTTCAACTAATTCTAATAATTCAACATCATCAACTAAATCTACCTTGTTCATAAAAACAACTACTTGAGGTACACCTACCTGACGAGCCAATAAGATATGCTCCTTAGTTTGTGGCATAGGACCATCTGTTGCAGCACATACAAGTATAGCACCATCCATTTGAGCAGCACCAGTAATCATGTTCTTAACATAATCAGCATGGCCCGGACAATCTACGTGTGCATAGTGACGAGTAGCTGTAGAATATTCTACGTGTGCAGTATTAATGGTGATACCTCTTTCCTTCTCTTCTGGAGCTCCGTCGATATCATCATAATTTTTTTTCTCCGCTAAACCTTTTTTTGACAAAACATCGGTTATAGCGGCTGTAAGTGTTGTTTTACCATGATCCACGTGACCAATAGTACCAACGTTTAAATGGGGTTTATCCCTTTTGAAAGATTCTTTTGCCATTGTTTAAATTTTAATATTTGTTTTGAAATTGGTTGTCATTTTATAGTCTGTAAACCATTGACTTTTTATTTTTTCTACGCCTTTTAATTTGTTTTATGCTTTTTCAGCATTGAATCTATCTGTAATCGAAAAAAAACAGTTAGACTTTTTACCTTAAATTGTTGTTTACCACCTCAACACAGATACACTGTTAATACTTGAGCCATCAATGAGAATCGAACTCATGACCCCTTCCCTACCAAGGAAGTGCTCTACCCCTGAGCTACGACGGCAAACCCAGTTTGCAGTCGGCAGTTTGCAAGTAGCAACAAATGGTACTGCCAATTGCTACATGCAAACTGTTAACTGAAAAGAGCGGAAGACCAGGCTCGAACTGGCCACCTGAAGCTTGGAAGGCTACCGCTCTACCAAATGAGCTACTTCCGCTTGTTAATGTGATAATTAGCTAATTAGCTAATGTGCTAATGCAAACTCACGTATTTAAAAGAACTTTCCAAATAGCATATTAGCAAATTATCGAATTAGCTAATTATGCTTCGTGGGCAGAGTAGGTTTCGAACCTACGTACTCCGAAGAGAACAGATTTACAGTCTGTCGCCTTTAACCACTCGGCCATCTGCCCAAAACTAACTGAGCCGAAGACTGGAGTCGAACCAGCGACCTGCTGATTACAAATCAGCTGCTCTACCAACTGAGCTACTTCGGCAATATACTTTTACCTAAAAAGAACTTAAAACAGGGCAAATAATTCTTTACCTAATTTTTTGGACGGCAAAGGTAAGTATAAATTTTAAATAGAAAAAGTTTGTAAAAAAAAGTTTTCATCTTTTTTAAACAAATTTTAAAGCCAACAAAAAAGCCTTTCCAAAATGGAAAGGCTTTTATTTCAAAAAATTGTGTTTAGGCCGCCATTTTGGCTTTTTTGCGTTTAATTTGATTGATTAGTGCGTCCAATGCCGAATCAAAGCTTTCTTCAAATGATTTGGATGATTGCTTTACAAAAAAATCGTAACCGGGAATATGTACTTTTATTTCTGCTACTTTATCTTTTATAGAATGTACTACATTATCTAGCTTTAAATAAACATCTACTTTGGTTATTTGCTCATGAAATTGGGATAATTTAATCATTTTTTTTTCAATATAGTTCACCAATTTAGAGTCTGCATCAAAATGTACAGTTTGAATGTTTACGTTCATAACAATCTAATTTTAATCTGTTAAAAAATAAGTATAATCGTTAAATGTAAAGGACCTACATAGGCAATATTTAGGGGTATTTATCTTGATTGATTTTTCATAATTAAAGTTATTGATTGAAACGCATTTTTCAAAATAAAATTTTGTGTATGGTAGTTTATTTGTTACAAAAGGTAATCTTTAAATAATTATGCTTTTGGATGTGCTTTTTTATGTGCATCTTTTAGTTTTTCGATAGTGTTATGGGTATAAATTTGGGTAGCTGCAAGGCTACTATGGCCAAGTAGTTCCTTCACTGCATTTAAATCGGCACCATTATTCATTAAATGTGTAGCAAATGTGTGCCTTAGTATATGTGGACTTTTTTTTGATAGTGTAGTTACTTCACCTAAATATTTTTTTGTTGTATTGTATAAATATTTAGCATACAATTTTTTACCCTTTTCGTTTACTAATAATACTTCAGTATTAGCTTCTTTAAGTTGTTGTTTTTGTGCTATGTATTCTTCTATTGTTTGCATCAACTCTTTGCTTACTGGTATTATTCGTTCTTTGTTGCCCTTACCTAATACTTTTACAGTGCTATTGTATTTATCTATTTGCCTTTCTTTAAGTTCTAACAACTCTGCCCTACGCATACCCGTATTGTATAATAATTGAAGAATAAGCATATCTGTTTTGCCTGCCCAAGTAGTTGGAAACTCAACATAATTAAATAAGGTATTAGTCTCTTTTTCTTCGATAAATATGGGTAACCGTTTGCTTACTTTTTGCGTACTTATTGTTGCCATTGGGCTTACGGTGATAGTCTGTTGCTTTAATTGATATTTAAAAAAAGATTTCAAGGTAGATATTTTCCGATTTATGCTTTTGGATTTAATCCCCTTTTCTTTTAGTTGTGCTAGCCAACTTCTGATAAAAGTGGGCTTTGTTTCTGCAACGGTTGTTATTGAGAATTGCGTTACCAAATAATCAAAAAAATCAGTAAGGTCGGTTTGGTAAGATAAAATAGTGTTTTGGGAATATCGCTTTTGAAATTGCAAATATTGTATAAACGCTTGTTGGTAAAATTGATTACTATTCGACATAAAAAAACTGATACCTAAAGTTACATGAACTAGATATCAGTTATATATTTTTATTGTTGAAAAATTAATCTAATTTTCCTGTAGCCAATAGTTGCTTGTAAATAGCCTTTTTTACTTGTGTTCTTCTAACAATAGAAGGTTTTGTAAAAGATTGTCTATCTCTTAATTGTAATAAAGTTTTACTTTTTTCAAACTTTTTCTTATACTTTTTAAGTGCTTTGTCGATGTTTTCGCAATCTTTAGAATCGATAATTAACATAATTTATACCCCATTTAAATGATTTGGGCTGCAAAGATAGGGATTATTGAATATTTTTGGATGAATATTTAATATTTTTTGCAAACTATTTTTTAGGGTAGATATTTGCCAAATGTTTACTGGTATTATTGAGAATTTAGGGCAAATTGTACGTATTAACCCAAAGGGATCTAATGTTTCATTTTGGGTAAAATCGGCTATGTCAAACCAATTAAAGGTTGACCAAAGTGTAAGCCACAATGGGGTATGCTTAACCGTAGAGCAAATTATGGATGATAGCCATAAAGTAACGGCCATTGAAGAAACCTTACTAAAAACAAATTTAAGCAAGCTAGTGGTAGGCGATAGTATAAATTTAGAAAGATGCCTGCAAATGAATGGACGTATTGATGGGCATATAGTACAAGGACATGTAGATGACGTAGCTACTTGCACTAACGCTGTAGAAAAAGATGGTAGTTGGGAGTACACTTTTAAATTTAATGAAAAATTTGCCGCTTTACTTATTGAAAAAGGAAGCGTTTGTGTAAATGGAATAAGCTTAACTGCATTTAATGTAACAACAACTAGTTTTATGGTGGCTATTATTCCTTATACCTATATTAATACTAGTATTAAAAATATTGATGTTGATGGTTTGGTAAATGTGGAGTTTGATGTACTGGGAAAGTACATTTTAAGGGGATTAAAATACAATAATTTAAATGAAAAATAGCCCACTAGTTAGCCTGAATGACGACCAATTTATTTCTTCATTAACAGTAGTACGTGCAGTTGGCATTATATTGAAAAATCTTTTTTTTAAATTAAAAGATAAGTTTAATGAATAATTTTATTAGAAAAAAATACGTATTATCCAACATTAGAAGGATTAAGTTGTGTAGCAATTTTAAAATCATCACCTTTTTCTACATCTTGATTTTAGATACCCCCTTTTACCATTTCATCCTTAATATTCCCAGAACTGGCTACAAAATATCCACTTACCCATAAATGTTGACCCCTATTTTGTTTTTAAATATTTTTTCTTCCATTAATAGTTTTCTTTAAATGCTACTCTTCATTAATTGAACTAATTTACTTACACTCAATGTTGGGGGCACACTCACAAACATGTGTATATGGTCTTTTGAAACATGATCTTTACTATTTCTACCGCATTCACTTTACAAACTTGTCGGATAATTTCACGACACCGATTTGCTACAAGACATACCATTACTGGTTACGATAATTCGTAATCCAAATTATATGAAACTTTATATCATAAAAACTAAGGCTTAATTTCTATATATTTACATGGTACAAACTTACTAAAGTCTTCGCCTGAAAGCGAGGGGTTTTTTCCAAAATTTAATACAATAAAAATCAAAGAGAAGAAAAAATTACTTTTTATTTTCAAATTAATTTTTTGATGGCGAATAAAACTTACATTATTAAAACTCAATAACTTAAAGTTTTTGTTTTCGAAACCAAATTATTTTTGTTAAAATTATCAATAGAAAATAAGTAGTTTTTAAAAATTAGAATTTGTTAACATTGCTTTTTTTGCAAAGAGTATAAACTGTAAAAGCCAAAAGAAGCTAACACTAAAATAACTGGAAATAGAGGAGCAACAAAACGATTGGCCCAATCATCGCAGGTAAAAAAAATACCAATACTGGTAATTAGTATAAAAATTATGCCCATTAATTTCTGAAATTTTATTTGTAATGTAGTTTTGTAGAATAAACCAACAACTGCCAAAATATAAAACATCCAATTTGCTATTAGTAAAAAATTATTTTTAATACTATAATAACTTCTGAACATACCAAAAAAATTCACAATTTTTTTTATGCCCAAAACAATAAAATTACCAACCCCTACTTCTTCTCTTATTACTTTCAAGGCAGGCAAAATGCCTCCATTAATATTATACTCTTTGTAGTTAGTTGTAGTATGAACGGTTGGTACTTGGCAGATAATTTCCTGTCTTATTAACGAATCTGGATTAACATATTTGCTCAAAGGTGAAAACATTAAAAGAAGTATAGTTGCAATGCATGCAATATTTAAAGTATAAAACGCTTTTCTATTTATTTTATTTCGAAAATAAAGGATACTAGCAATTAAAAATGCAAGGATAAATAGCAAACCTGTTGGCCTTGAAAAAACAATTGCTAAACAAATAATTATACTAATCACTAACAGTTTTAGGCTATAGTGTTTCACTAATAAGTTTAATAAGCAAAAGCCAATGGTAATAAAGCTAATGTGCAAACCCTCGGAGTATAAAAAATAATTCCACTTTTGAATTGGGTAACAAAGCAAATACGCAATAAAAACAAAAGTTGCTGTCCTCTTACAATTTAACATTGTTTTTATACATGACTGTAATAATAAGGCAGCAATTAATGAAACAAAAATTTGCAGAACTGACACTAGAATTATAGGCAAATTAAACTTAATAAAAAAGGCAACACAAAATGAATAAACATAATAAAATAAACCAAAAACACCATGACTTAATTCTTCAAAATTTATAATTCTATTAGCATTGTAAATATATTTTTCTGCCTCGCCACCCAATTGTATCCCATTTTTATTTAAAATAATAAAAGAAGCCGTTAAATACAATAGGCTAATAACAATATTACGTTTTGTAAAATAAGTCTTGAATGAGGTATAGTACATTTTTATATGCTTTTGTTTTTTAGATTTTGTGCTATTGCTTCATCCATAATTTTTTCGGCATACGGCTTTGATATTGCATTAAGCTCTTCTGTTTTTGTTTGAATAAGATTTTTATCGTTTAAGCTCAGTGAAAATTGTAAAGCCTGTATAGCATTAATTGTTGCATTTAATTCGTCGTTACAAATAAATGCAATATTTTTTTGTACAAATTTTTCTGTAGTTTGTAACAACTGTTCAGCCTCCGTTTGTGCTTCTATCAAAGCTCTAACAGCAATATCTTCTTTAGCATTTTCAATAGATTGCTGTAACATTTTTTCTACATCGGTATCTAATAAATTTTGTTGAGGTTTTACCGTAATTTCTTGGGCTACTCCACTTCTTAACTCTTTTGCAGAAACATTTAATACCCCATCTGCATTTATTAAAAAGCCTATTTCCACTTTTGCAAAGCCTGCTGGCATATTGGGAATTCCTTTTAAAATAAATTCGTCTAGTTTTCTATTGTCTTTTACTAAATCTCTTTCTCCTTGATATACCGAAATTATCATTCCACTTTGCCCATCTTTTTGTGTAGTGTATTGCCTTGTGGCTTTTGCTGGTATTTTTGTGTTACGAGGAAGTAGTACATCCATGAGTCCGCCAGCCATTTGTAATCCAAGGGAGAGTGGTGTAATATCTAGTAATAAAATATCCCTAGTATTTCCTGATAAAATATCAGCTTGTATAGCTGCTCCTAATGCTACAACTTCATCTGGATTTACCGTATCGTTTACCTCCTTAACAAAAAACTGAGTAATGGCTTTTTTTATTATTGGCGATTTTGTACTCCCACCAACCATAATAATTTCATCTATATCATTTATTGTAAGTACTGCATCTTTCAGCGCATTTTTGCAGCAAGCAATTGTTTGCTCAATTATTGGAGCTAACAGTTTTTGTAACTCGTTTTGAGAAAGAGTAATTTTTACGGTATTAATCTCAGTTGCAAAGTCATCTTCTTTACTTAACGCTATTTTTGCATTTTCAGCTGCTATTCGTAATTGTTGGTTTGATATTTTGTTTATTTCTTTTACCTTTTCTATCCAATAATTTATTATAGCATTATCAATATCATCTCCTCCTAAAAATGTATTCCCATTGGTAGAAAGTACTTCAAAAACTCCATTTTCAATTTTTAAAATAGAAATATCAAATGTACCTCCACCTAAATCATAAACGGCAATTGTTTTTTCTTGTGTTTTATCTAATCCAAAGCCATACGCTAAACTTGCAGCTGTAGGTTCGTTAATAATTCTTAAAATATCTAACCCTGCTAATTTACCTGCATCTCTAGTAGCTTGGCGTTGTGCATCATTAAAATACGCTGGTACGGTAACTACAGCTTTGTTTACTGTTGTTTTTAAAATATGTTCTGCAGTAGTTTTTAGTTCTTTTAAAATAAAGGAAGATAATTCTGTTGCGGAATAAAATTTGTCCTTCACTTTTACTTTTACTAATTTATCTTCTTCGTCAATTATTTTGTATCCAATATTTTTAATCCCATTTTTTACATCGTTATAGGTTTTACCCATTAATCGTTTTGATGAAAAAATGGTATTTTCTGGATTAGAAATTAAAAATGATTTAGCCGCGTCGCCAACAATAATTTCATTTGTGTCTCCAAAATGAATTATGGAGGGCACTAAAGAAGACTGACCATGTTCTTTTAAAGCTGTTGGTTGTTTACTCTCTGGATGTATGATTGCAACTAGACTATTGGTTGTACCTAAATCTATTCCTACAATAATTTCGTTTTGTTGCAAACTGCCTGTGGCTATATTAATAGCTATTTTTGCCATTCTATCTTTTTTTTGCAAAAGTAACAAATAAAAAAGGCTGTTGAAAAGTCAACAGCCTTAATAAAAAATATTTTCCGTTTATCGAATAATAACCATTTTACCATACCTTTTGTTAAAGTATTGGTCAGTTTTATCGCCATCGGCTTTGTACTTTTCTAACGATTTGCCATTTAAGTTGGTTAATACTCTGTATAAATATACCCCATTGCCTAATTTTTGCCCGTAGGTATCTGTACCATCCCACTTAAATTCTGTAATATTTCTGCCCACATGTATAGGCCCTAATTCGTCTTTTGTAATTTCACGTACAATTTTACCTGTAATAGTTAAAATTTGTATGCGCATATTTTGTGGCACTTCATTACCGGTAATGGTAAATACAAATGCTGTTGACGTGGTAAATGGGTTTGGGTAATTCAACAAATTAGAAATCATTGCTTTTGTTATTACATTAAAGTTTATATGATATTCTAAATCGCCTGCTTTATTACCTACCACATCTCTACCCATAACAATTAATTCATATTCACCTTCTTCATCAAATTTTGGCATAAAATCAATAGTAGCCGTATTTTTCCCTGTAGCTAAATTAGCAGGTGTAAATACCATTATATCGCCAAAATAATATTGTTGTAAACTTCCATCGGGAAAACGAACTTGTACTTTTAACAAAGCAGTATCTGCCAATGCTAAAAATCTACTCTCATCTTTTAAGTTTATTAAAATATGTGGTTTAGCAGCTACAATATCTTTGTTTAAAATATGTATTCCATCAAAAGTTACATCTAACAAGGGATTATATGTATCTGCTTTTACATAAAAATCCTTAAAAAGTATATTATTAAAATGTGTTTGTTCTGCCTGATGGTTATTAGGGTTAACATCAACAAATAACGTATTTGAGCCTGGTAAGTTTTTAGTATTAATTTGAGAGTTAATCGTTAAGGTATCGCCAGCTACTAATACTTTACCTCTAGGAATTGGTACAGAGGTTGCTACATTATTTCTATCTGTAATAATAAAATTAAACTTCATTGTACTATCAAACGCTGTTTGACTTATATTTTTAAATGCTAATTTAAAATCGATTTTTTCGCCTTGCTCAACAGTATCTTTCATTGCATATAAAATGTTAGGTGCAACAGCACCTTCAGCAATAGGACTAAAATTAACTCTCCAATATTTTAGTTGGTATGGAGTACCAGTAATTTTATCTTGATTGTACATTTTTAGCTTTATATACGGATATTGTATGGCATTAATTGATGAAATGTCTAAGTCTTTAGTAAGTGTATCTACAACAAATAATGTAGTTTCAATTCCTGTAGGTGAAATACCAATAATTTTACAATTGGCTGAATCGCCTGCTAGTGTTTCCTCGCTTTTACCTCTCCAATGAAAATCTTTCCAACTTTTTGCTGGACCAAATAAGGGTGAGCTAATTTCTCCGTTCCCTTTTTGCGAAATACAGTCAACTGTTAAATCAATTTTATCCGTTAAACCAACAGAAAATTTTGATTGAGCAGCAAAGGAATTATCGGCTTTTTTGTAAAGAAAATTAAAAGCTCTTGGTCTATTGAATGAATCTACATCGGCAAAACCTGCATTTTTAAGCCTATGATACAATGTATTTGTACCTCCGCCATCATCCAATTTCCAATCTTCGGCATAAGTGTTTGAAGCAGGGCTAACCCCAGAAGTATTTCTAACTACAACAAAATATCCGCTAGGTATTAAATCTAAAAATTGCACTGCTGCTCTTCTACTAGTTAAGCTTAGTAAGTCATATTGAAAATTCCATTTACGTGTAGCACCACATACATTGTCGCTTCCATATAAACCTGTGCCTGGAAAGTTGTTTGTCCAAGGTTCCATATCAAATGGACTAAACACATTGAATATTATTTTGGAGATGCCACAAACACTACGAATATTATCATCGCCATTAATCAATACAGCAAAATCTAGTGCTTGGTTAGATGCAGTAGGAAATACTCCATTTTTTATTTTAATATTAGACTGAGTTTCGGTAAACCTCCAAACTCTATTTGCATTATAGTTAAGGTTGGTGTTAGTTGATTTTTGGTGCTGATAATGATGAGATTGATTAAACCCTGAGGAGCTATTTGCTGTATAAACAAAGGATGAATTATTCCAAATATAACTTGCATTATTTAGGGGTACTACAGCTACTCGCCAATAATAAACTGTACTATCGGTAAAGGTTAAATTAGTTGGCTTAAACTCAATAATTCCTCCAACACCATTTGTCTTATACACTTTCTTAAATACAGAATTAAAATTTTCTGTTGTATCTATCTCCATTACATATTGCCTAGTTGACCCTAAAGGATTTGCAGTATTAGCATAATAGGAAATATTTTGCTGATTAGTGATTGAATAGTTGTATGGAGATACAGGCCTTAACTCATCTTCAAAAATGTAAAATTCTTTAATTAAAATATTGTTGTTCTCCGAAATTTCATCAATCCTATTTCCATCATCTAACGTTATTATTAATTTATTTAATCCTTTATCTGTTATTGGATTAATGTTTTCTGTAAGAAAAATTGAATCAATGTTTTTAATAGATCGAATTACTTTATCGTATAATACTCTAACAACGTCATTAGGTAACTTATGTTTTACAGTTACTCTAATTGAATCTCCAATTGCTCTTCCAATATTTCTCATTTTAATATCAATTGTAAATCTAGCATCGGCAACAGTAATTATAGTTGGGTTTAGTTTTACTAATTGATCTTCTATTATATAATCTGGCTTAGGAAAGTTGTTGATTTTTAATGCTGGATCGCCGTGTAAATTTATTTCTTCTAAATGCACTCTTGTATAATAATCTAATGTACTTGGGCTACTTCCTAATGAAGTAATCGTAGATTTGATTTGATTTCCTATACTTTGACCATACATAGTATTGGTTACATTATTTATTAAATCTAGATTATAATAGTTTAGGAAAGGCGCTATTCCCCAATGTGTACTTCCTAAAAACCCTATACCCCCTTTATTTGGTAAAAAGGTATATTTTTCGGATAAAGACATTGCAGAAAAACCAGTTGGGCGCAAGGGATTATAGGTAAAAAAGTTACCCACCGTACAACCACTCACATGCATAAATGGATACTTACCTGCATTTATATAATTCTGCGGAAAATTTAAGTTTACTGCTAAATCATTTGCAGAAGAGTGACCAAAATATTTAACTACTCCCACACCTCCATTCATAATTGCTTCTATTTCTCTGCTTTGTTGTTGTTCTATTGCAACAGTACTTGATTTAATATAGGTTGAAATACTTCCGCCGTACAATGTATCCTCAAATTTTCTTTTATAGGTTTCTAAGTATCCGGCAAACTCAACTGCTTCATTTACAGTAGCTGGCCCCCCTGTTTGTAAGACATTTTTCATCCACCCTTTTGCATTAATGGTTTGCTCTGGCGACTTTTGTGCTTGTTCATATTCTATCATTTTATTTAAATAGATACCCACTTCGGTTCCATTTACAGCACCAAGCCTACCAACAGGCACTAGGGGTATTTGTGTACCTGGTTCTGCCACTAATAAAATATCAGAAGCAGGGAAACCAAAAGTTTGAACTAAATCTATTTGATTAGCTACAGGATTATTTTGATTTATGGTATAATCTGCATAACTAATTGCTCTGCCAATAATAAATAGATATTTTGGTTTTACAGTGTATTGCTGATTTACATAGCGTATAAAATCTCTAATAGCTGCAGGATGCTTTTTTATGCCAAAAGCAAATTGATCGGTAAGCTCACTAATATCAAAAGTTTTTGCAGTATAACCACCACCATTAGCCGAACTACGATATTGTCTATATAATTCTACATTATTTACCCCACTGCCATCGTTATACAAAACAGGGTTACTAATAATTAAATAATCTCCACGATTTGCAGCTGTAGTATAATCAATAAAAGTTTTACTAGTTAGTGTTGAAATACTACTAATATTCCCAGACGCTTGACTCATTAAATTAAATTTTCTACCTAGTTGAGAAGAGGCGGGCAAAACAAATTGAACTGTATCGGTAATACTTATATCGCCAAAATATCTTTTGCCATTCGAGTAATCATATAAAATTGGCTGCTGCCCATTATAATTAAAGTTGGCAATTTTTAAATAATTACCCGTTGCACTTGGCTCTAACTCAAAATAAAAATTCTTTTCATTATTAAAATTAAACGTAGCTGGATAAGTAACAGAAAAATTACTAACCACCATACCTTCATTTAGGTTAGAGCTAGTAGTACCAACACTAACTGGTAAATTAGTAGGATTTAGTAATAACGAAAGAGGAAGATTTCTTACGGTATCTTTTACATATTCAAAAAAAGGCATAGGGGTTTGCAATACAGGTGTATTATAAAATCTGCAGACTAAATCTCTTGCATTTAAAGAATAGCCTGATGCTCCTACAGTAAAAATTACACTGTTGGGTGGACCAGCTGCATACCTATTTAATCCAGTAAAATCTTTTGAAAGTGGTGATCCAGGACCAACTCCAACACTACTCCATCCTTCACCAATATCGTAAGAAGAAGAAAAAACATATTCTCCAATTACAGCTGCATAGCCATTATTAATAATATTGCGATAATGCTGCTCAATCTTTCGCATAAAATAGGGAGAGGCTGGCAATGTATTACCTGCAATAATATTAGGGCTTTGTATGTATCTTAAATTATTTGCACTATTTGTATTGACAGTTAAAAAATAAATAACTGTATCGGTTTCTAAACTAAATTTTTCACTTAATTGTGAGGCTGGATTTCTGTATAAATTATTATCGGGTTTACCATCGTTCATTTCGCCCCAAAACTCTATATAATCACTGGCTCCTAATACACCAGTAGCTAATGATGTGTATATTCTTACTTGCTTACCATTACGCCAAAGTTGAAAATTTTCTGCAGGTACTGCGCCTAAACCTGCTGCAACTAATACTGGTTGATTAATTCTACACAATGTATCCTTTGCTAGTGGGAACTTGTAATAGGTTTTACTATAGTCTATCCAACTATTGTTTAGTTGCGAAAATACAATGGTGGTTATAAAGAAAAAAGCAAAAATGCTTAGTATTATTTTTTTCATAATAGTATTAATAGAACTTTATTGCCCTTCTTTTTCTTTTTTAATTAAATTTATTCGTAAAGAAAAAATATGTGTATAAAGTGGATTAGATTGATTAGCTAAATTGGTAAAGGCATAGTCTAACATTAAGTTTTTAATTTTAAAACCAGCACCTAAACTTGGCTGATAAATCCATACTCTTTTTTGATTTACAGTATCTTCATCTGCCAATGCTCGTTGAAAATTTGAAACTCCACCTCTGATAAAAAAAGCGTCTTTTATCGATAACTCTAACCCTAAATTTGGATCGGCGCTAACAGGATCGCTGCTCAATACAGTATTTCGTTTACCATCAAATGTTACATTTACATTTGCTTCGGTAAATAGTTTTACATTTTTTCCTAAATTAAAATTGTATCCTCCGCCTATTACTAAACGTGGGGCAGTAAGTTCTGTTGACTTAGTTGGAATATCATTTTTTGTAAGATATAATACCTCTTTTTCCTTATCGGAAAAATTAAAAGACCAAGCGTTAAAAGTTGTAGTTATATCCCTAGCCATTATGCCCAAATTCCAATTTTTACCATGCATTTGTAACCCAGCATCTAAGCCAAAGCCCCAAGCGTTAGCAAAGCTGCCCACTTTTCGGTAAATAACTTTTGTATTAGCGCCAAAACTTATATTCTTTTTTTCGGTTTGTTTTAAGTTTTGTGCAAACGAAAAAATAAAGGCATAATCTGCATTAGAGAAGGAAGAAATTGCCCCGTAATTTAAACTACCATCGGGCTCTACTAAATAAAGTGTATTAGGAATATCATCTATTGCAAAACGAAGTAAAGAAAAACCGATAGTACGTTTGTTATTATTTATGGGAATAGCAACAGAGGCATAGTCATATTTTGCAATACCAGAAAAATACTCGGCATGCATTATACCAACATTTGGGTTATTTTTTACCCCTACTAAACCAGCAGGATTCCAGTAACCTGCAGTAGCATCATTTGTGCTAGATACTTGAGCACCACCCATACCTAAACCCCTTGCTCCAGCACCAATATTTAAAAACTCGTTCGAATATTTTTTGAATTGTGCTTTTACTAAAATAGGACTTACCCCTATAATAATAAACGCTGCAAATTTTTTAATTCTCATAAATTATGTTCAGGTTAATATATACTTGTATTAGCAACAACTTGTAAAACGTATTTATCCGTTTTAAATTGTGTTAATTCCACCTTTAAAATTACAATTTAAGTGGCGTATTATAGCAAAAGTCCGCATTAGTCTATGTTGATTACATTTGATATACGCAATTACTAATACAAAATACTTATAAACTAACAATAAAAATACGTTAACCTAATAGTAAAAGAATTATATTTTTTAAAAATTTATACTCATTTTTGCTTAAACGCACTTATTTTTTTGTAAAAAAGTATACAAATATGCCCAATTTAATAGAAGAATTACGCTGGAGAGGAATGATACAGGATATTATGCCAGGCACAGAGGAACAATTAAATAAAGAAATTACCACCGCCTATATTGGATTTGACCCCACTGCCGATAGCTTGCATATAGGTAGCCTTGTACCTATAATTTTATTGGTTCATTTACAAAAAGCGGGACATAAGCCTATTGCATTAGTTGGTGGAGCTACTGGAATGGTTGGTGACCCAAGCGGAAAAAGCGAAGAAAGAAATTTATTAAGCGAAGATATTTTAAACCATAATGTGGCATGTGTAAAAAAGCAATTAGAACAGTTTTTAAATTTTGATAAAAGTTTACCAAATGCTGCCGAATTGGCTAATAATTACGATTGGTTTAAAGATTTTTCTTTTTTAAGTTTTATAAGAGATGTGGGCAAACATATTACCGTAAATTATATGATGGCTAAGGATAGCGTAAAGAAAAGATTGGAAGGAGAAACCGGAATGAGTTTTACAGAATTTACCTACCAATTAGTACAAGGCTACGATTTTTACTGGCTACACCAACACAAAAATGTAAAACTACAAATGGGTGGTAGCGATCAATGGGGAAATATTATAACAGGTACAGAATTAATAAGACGAAAAAGTGGTGGCGAAGCCTTTGCTTTTACTTGCCCCCTAATTAAGAAAGCAGATGGTGGCAAATTTGGCAAAACAGAAAAAGGGAATATTTGGTTAGATGCAAACAAAACAACCCCTTTTCAATTTTACCAATTTTGGTTAAATGCAAATGATGCAGATGCAGAAAGCTGGATTAAAATTTTTACATTTTTAGATAAGCCTACCATTGACCATTTAATGGAAGAGCATAAAAAGGATGCTAGCAAACGTTTACTACAAAAAACACTAGCCAAAGAAGTTACGGTTTTTATACATGGACAATTGGAATACGATAAAGCTATAGAAACAACAGAAAAATTATTTCCCAATACAACTGCTGCAGCAGAAGATTTAAGTGAAGATGATTTGCACTATATGGAAGGCATTGTAAAAATAAATTACAATGCAACAAAACTTGATAGCAATACAGATGTGTTAAGCTTTTTAGCCGAAACTAATATCTTTCCCAGCAAAGGAGAGGCAAGAAAAAATGTACAAGGCGGTGGTGTAAGTATTAATAGAAAAAAAATTGAGAATATACAACTAGTAATAGATAGCTCAATGTTATTGCATGGCAAATACTTGTTAGTACAAAAAGGGAAAAAGAATTATTATTTAGTAAGTGTTTCATAAAAAATAAATGCTGCAACTAGTAAAACATCTTATTAAAAAATATTTCTGGAGCATTGTGTTTCGTAAAAAGATTTATAAAGATGCAGTTGTAAAAAATAGTGATTTTAGTAACCAACTAAATAACACATCCTCATTTTCAATACAACAATTAAATATTTTTACTAAAGCTAATGAAGATGGAATTTTACTAAACATCTTTACAAAAATTGGCACCACTAACAAATTATTTATAGATATTGGTAGCAACGATTGTATTAATAGCAATTGTGCAAACTTAGCCTTTCACCATAATTGGAGTGGTACATTTATTGACGGCAATAGCAAAATTTTAAATAGAGGAAAATACATTTATTATCACTTTTTTAAACAAAATGTCAATCGCTTTTCATTTAAACAAGCCATTGTAACTACAGAAAATATTAATAGCATTTTAGCTGCAACAACTTATCCAAAACAAATAGATTTATTGTGTATAGATTTAGATGGAAACGATTATCATATTTGGAACAGTATTGATGCATTATTACCAAGGGTGGTGGTAGAAGTGCAAGTAGAAAAAGGGAATACCCACTTTATTCCGCCTTACACAACCGAGTTTGAGCTGTATGAAGATGATACGCCAAAAGGTTCATCGCCATTAAGTATGGTGCAATTAGCTAATAAAAAAGGCTACCAATTAGTAGCCGTAAATAAGGGTTGTTATAATTTATTTTTTGTACAAGAAGATCTTATGCAAAATTTAAAAACATTAGTAATTGAAAAAGCCTTGGAAAATAGTTGAGTAAAAATCTTACCGCTTACTACATTTACTTTTTTGGATTTATTCTACATGCACTTGCTTTTTTACCACAGCCCCTTCTTTTACCTCAGGTATAAATTTTCGTTCGGTTACTAAATAACCATTGCCTTGTTCACAAATATGTACTTTTAACCCTTCTACACTATATGGGCTTCCATCTGGTATATCTGCAATATTAGTAAATTGTATATCGTGTCCATCAATAATAATTACGCAACCACTACCAATAGCTTCCATTTTATTTCCACCTTCGGTAATTATCATTCCGGTATCTTCTCCTAAACCAATACCAATACAGGCTGGGTTGGTTGCTACGGCTTGTGCCAATCGTCCAAAACGGCCTCTTTTTTCAAAATGACTGTCAATAATAACCTCATCTACAAACGCTAAACCAGTTGTAATTTTTACTTCGCCTTTTAAATGAGCCTTAGCAGCATTACCTTCATAAATCATGGTATTGCTCATTGCCATTGCACCAGCACTTGTGCCAGCAATTACAAAATGGTTTTCTTCCTTGTATCTACTAACAATGGTTTTTAAAAAATTAGTTCCACCAAATGTGCTACTTAACCGCATTTGATTACCACCACTAAATAACACCGCATCACATTTTTCTATACGCTGCTGATAATCTTCTGTACCCACATCTACCCTGTTTCTAATATGCATTAACCCAATATTAGTACAACCCATTTTGCCAAAGGCATTTAAGTAGTTGTCGCCAATTTCATAGGGTATCATACTTGCGGTGGTAATTACTTCAATACGGCTTAATACCCCTCCTGCTTCCTCTACAATACGACGAAGGATACCTAGTTCAAAAAAATTGAGGTTATTGCGATGAATTTGTCCAGTTTCCAAATCTGTGCCTTTATCCTCGGCACCACCTATGGCTATTAGTTTTCCTTTAGCAAATTGCATTAAATCATTTTTGTGATTAATGCAAAAATAAGGGATTGCTTATTTTTATTATGCAGCTCTTTACTAACGGATGTTAATTAAGGCAAGATTATTTTGTTTTTTTAATACAAAATCATTTCGGTAATTTCCATTTCCACAAACCAAAACAGTTGCATTTATGAAGATTGTAGAAATTAAAATTTTAAGAGGCCCAAATTATTGGAGTGTACGTCGCACTAAACTAATTCAAATGAAATTAGATTTAGAAGAATTAGAGCAACGCCCAACCAATACTATTGATGGGTTTAGAGAGCGTTTAGAAAAAATGTTTCCCACAATGATTGAGCATAGGTGCAGTGTAGGGGAAAAAGGTGGATTTTTTCAACGAGTAGATGAAGGCACTTGGATGGGGCATGTAATTGAACATATTGCCCTAGAAATACAAACCCTTGCAGGTATGGCAACTGGTTTTGGGCGTACAAGAGGCGCTAATGAAAAGGAAGGTGTTTATTTTGTTTGCTTTACCTATTTAGAGGAAGATGCTGGTGTATATGCTGCCAAGGCTTCCGTAAAAATTGCCGAGGCCCTAATAAACAATACCGAATACGATTTAGCTAATGATATTCAAAATTTACGAGAAATTAGAGAAGATACTAGACTTGGCCCTAGCACAGGATGTATTGTAGAAGAAGCCGCTAAACGTAACATTCCCTATATACGCCTAAATAAGCAAAGTTTAGTTCAATTAGGCTATGGAGTTAATCAAAAAAGAATAAGAGCAACAATAGCATCTACCACAAGTAATATTGCTGTAGATATAGCTTGCAATAAGGAAGAAACAAAAATGTTGTTAGAGGCTGCCGAAATACCCGTACCAAGAGGAACCGTAGTACGAACTGAAGTTGGACTGGATGAAGCTATTGCAAAATTTGGCTATCCATTGGTAATAAAACCTATTGATGGCAACCATGGTAAAGGAAACACCACTAATATTACCGACAGAGAGCAAGCTATAAAAGCGCTAGAAGCTGCTAAAAATTATGGCAATAAAGTTATAGTAGAACGTTTTATTACTGGCTACGATTTTAGATGTTTAGTAATTAATCATAAATTTATTTGTGCCGCTTTACGTACACCAGCAAGTGTGGTGGGTAATGGAAAAAACACCATTCAATATTTAATAGATGAAACCAATAAAGACCCTCGTAGGGGTTATGGCCACGAAAAAGTATTAACACAAATAACGGTTGATGGTAGTACCATGAAAATGTTGGAAGATATTAGCTATACCCTAGAAACTATTCCAAAAAAAGGAGAGCTTGTTTTATTAAAAACTACCGCTAATCTTTCTACTGGTGGTACCTCAACCGATGTAACGGACGAAGTACACCCAGCAAATATTTTTATGTGTGAACGTATTAGTAAAATTATTGGTTTAGATATTTGTGGAATAGATATAATGGCCAAAGACTTACGTACACCTGTAAGCGAAAATGGTGGTGCTATTTTAGAAGTAAATGCTGCGCCAGGCTTTAGAATGCATATTGACCCTAGCGAGGGTTTGCCCCGAAATGTTGCAGAGCCTGTAGTTGATATGCTTTTCCCAAAGGGTAGTGAAGGAAGAATACCTATTATAGCAATAACTGGCACCAATGGAAAAACAACCACCACAAGGCTTACCGCTCACATAGCAAAAAGTGCAGGTAAAAAAGTTGGTTATACAACAAGCGATGGAGTGTATATTCAAAACCAATTAATGATGAAGGGAGATTGCACTGGCCCAGTATCGTCAACCTTTGTTTTAAAAGACCCTACCGTTGATTTTGCGGTATTGGAATGTGCCAGAGGAGGTATTTTAAAAAATGGTTTAGCTTTTGAAAAATGCGATGTAGCTATTGTAACCAATGTAGCAGCCGACCATATGGGACTTGGCGGAATAAATACCATTGAACAAATGGCAAAAGTAAAAGCTGTTGTGCCAGAAACTGTTTTCCCCCACGGGTATGCCATTTTAAATGCCGAAGATGATTTAGTGTATAGTATGAAAGATGGATTGAAATGTAACATTGCATTGTTTAGTATGGATGAAAATAATGCAAGGTTGAAAGAACATTGTAACAAAGGTGGATTAGCTACTGTATATGAAAATGGATATATAACCATTATGAAAGGGAATTGGAAAATTAGAGTAATGCTAGCAAAAGATATACCACTTACCTACGAAGGAAAAGCAGTACATAACATTACTAATTGTTTACCAGCGGTATTAGCCACCTATTTATATAGAGATATAACTATAGAGGATATACGCCAAGGCTTACAAACTTTTATGCCCGGAGAAAGTTTAACGCCTGGCCGTTTAAATTTCTTTCATTTTAAAAATTATAGTTTTCTTGCCGATTTTGCCCATAACCCACATGGGTTAAAACTACTTTGCGATTTTATTAGCAAGCTAGACTATAAAACAAACATTGGTGTAATAAGTGGTACGGGGGATAGAAGAGATGAGGATATTAAGGAGCTAGGAGAAATATCGGCAAAAAGCTTTGACCAAATTATTATACGTTGCGATAAAAATTTAAGGGGCAGAACTGCCGAAGAAATTATTGGTTTATTGCAAGAAGGTATAAATAAAGTAAACCCTAATATACCTACAAAAATTATAGCTAACGAAAACGAAGCGTTAGAATATATTTATGCAAACCCTATACATGGTGCATTGTATACCATTATGTGTGATGTGGTTGCTGGTGCTTTAGATAAAATTAAGCAGTTGAAAGAAAGGGAGGCTGGTTTACAAGCTTAAAATAAAAAAAACCATTTGGGAGAAAAGCATTTATCCCTTATTTTTACACTCCCAAATTTTGATTTATCAAAGTTTACGATTGGGTTATAGTGTAAAGGTAGCACACCAGATTTTGATTCTGTTCGTCTAGGTTCGAATCCTAGTAACCCAACAAAAAAGCCACTTAAAAAGTGGCTTTTTTAGTTCTATAATTTAGTCTACTTAATCAGTTCCTCAATTACCTTACCCACGCAACCATTAGGCATTTGTATTTTAAGCAGTGCTGCAAGTGTTGGTGCAATATCTGTCATGTACGTTTCTCTATGTGTTTTACCAGATTTTACACCCCACCCGTAAAACAAACAAGGTATGTGAGCATCGTAAGGGTTCCAAAGGCCATGTGTTGTTCCTTTTTTGCCTCCATCAAAATAGCCAGGTTTAAAGGTAAATTGTATATCGCCACTACGCTTTGGTGTGAAGCCGTTAGCCATTCTGTCTTTTTGTGGTTGCGGTATAGATGCTTCCATTATTTTTTCTAACTCAAAAGCATTTACTATAAAATCCTTCTTTTTTAATTTGTTAATTATTAATTCGGTAATTTTTGTTTTATCCCCATTATCCTTTTCAATTGCATTGTCATTTAAATACACTTGATAATTCATTACAGTAGTGATAGCTTTTTTTATTGCAAATTTTTCTTCAATAGCTTCATTTAGTTCTTTAATAATATCGCCATCTTCAAAAGTGCCAGCAGGCATTTTGTTTTCGTTTAAAAACTCGGGGATATGCGCTACCCCATGGTCGGCAGTTAAAAACAAGGTATAATTTCCTTTACCAAGAATATTATCTAAATACATTAAAAATTCGGTTAAGGCAAAATCTAACCGTAAATAGGTGTCTTGTATTTCAATAGAATTTGGGCCAAAAGAATGACCAATATAATCTGTACTACTAATACTAACTGCTAAAAAATCGGTTACGCCTCTTTGTCCTAATTTTTCGTTGTAAATAGCTTCTTGTGCAAAGTTAAAAGTGTAATTATTTGCAAACGGTGTGGTTTTAAATGCCTCGTATTTATCTTTATCGTCTATTGTACTTAATTTATGCGGAAAGGTTGCTGTTTTTAGTCCCTTAATATTATTCTCATAAAGCTTATCATCGGCAGTGCTTAAGGTATAATTTTTAATATCGTACAACGTTGTCCAATCTTTTTTCATTGCTTTAGCAGGTTCATCTTTTGCATTAAAATCATTTACCCATTTTGGCAATTCATTCATGTAATAACTGCTAGTAATCCATTTACCACCATCGTACCAATAGGCAGCATTTGCACTATGCCCTGCTGGTAAAATTGCTCCTCTATCTTTTAAGGCAATTCCTATTACTTTGCTTTTAAAATTGGTACTTAAACGTAACTCATCTGTAATGGTATTAGTCCACATATTTGCGGGGCTCATTTTACCTGCCTTATTTATTGCCCCTACAGTGTTTACAGCACTATCATCAGTACAATACACCCACTTATTAGTTGCTTTATCGTACCAATTATTACCTACAATACCATGTATGGCAGGTACACTACCCGTATATACGCAAGTATGCCCTGGTGCGGTATAAGTTGGTGTAAAAGGTATCATTGTATTTTCTGCTGTAAACCCTTCTTTTAATAAGCGGTTAAAGCCTTTGGCGCCATATTGTTCTTTGTATTTATACAAATAATCCCAACGCATTTGATCTATTACTATACCTACAACTAGCTTTGGTTTGGTAGTTTGTGCCTGTGTTGAATAAGAAATAAGAAATAAGAAAAGTAAACTAGAAAAGTATTTGCGATTCATGTAGAAAATATTTTTTGTAAAACTACTATTAATCATAGGAATAACGTTCACATTAATCTATTGTACAGGGAAAGATGATAGAAATTACCGATATTTAACGGAGGTTATTTATTTCATTTTACTAAAAGAAATAATAAATAAGTATCTCTGCCACTAGACTTTACTACTTATTTATAGCTAATAAAATAAAAAAATATAACTCGGTTATCAAAATGTTACCATTTACCTACAATGCTTTATTTTTGTATCTAATTCTTAATTATACTTATGGATGTTTTTGAAAAATTAGTGAAAGATGGCGGGCCTATTGGACAGCATATGGATAGGGCCCACGGCTATTTTGCGTTTCCTAAATTAGAAGGGGACCTTAACCCTCGTATGAAGTTTAGAGGAAAGGAAATGATTGTTTGGAGTTTGAATAACTATTTAGGTTTAGTTAATCACCCCGAGGTAAGGGCCATAGATACAAAGGCAGCGGAAATGTATGGCATGGGTAATCCAATGGGTGCAAGAATGATGAGTGGAAATTCAGATAAACACGATGCATTAGAAAAAGTACTTAGCGATTTTGTGAGCAGAGAAGATACCATGTTATTGAACTTTGGCTACCAAGGTATAATGAGTTGTATTGATGCATTGGTTAATCGTAGAGATGTGATTGTTTACGATGCCGAAGCACATGCTTGTATTATGGATGGCATTCGTTTGCATGTTGGTTACACCTATACGTTTAAACATAACGATATTGAAGATTTTGATAAGCAAATGAAAAGGGCTACTGCTATGGCCGAAAAGCAAGGTGGCGGAATTTTAGTAATTACCGAAGGTGTTTTTGGTATGGATGGTGAGCAAGGAATAGTAAAAGAAATTGTAGCTAAAAAAAGTGAGTACGATTTTAGAATTTTGATAGATGATGCACATGGCTTTGGTTATATGGGCGCAACTGGTGCTGGTGCTGATGAGGCACAAGGTTGCCAAGCTGGTGTTGATTTATACTTTAGCACTTTTGTAAAAAGTATGGGTAGCATTGGCGCTTTTATTAGCGGACCAAAAGCTGTAATTAAATATTTGCGTTACAATACCCGTAGCCAAATTTTTGCGAAGAGCTTGCCACTTATTATTGTAGAGGGTATGCTTAAACGTATGGAAATGGTAAAAACTATGCCAGAGCTTAGGGAAAAATTGTGGGCAAATGTTGAACGTTTACAAATTGGATTAAAAGAACGTGGCTTTGATATCGGCGATACCAATAGCCCTGTTACACCAATATATATGAAAGGCGATGTGCCAGAGGCTACTAGTATGGTAATGGATTTAAGAGAGAATTATCATATTTTTTGCAGTATAGTGGTGTACCCTGTAATACCTAAAGGAGATATTATTTATAGGTTAATACCTACTGCTAGTCATAGTTTTGAAGATGTTGATGAAACTTTAGTTGCGTTTGAAGCGGTTAAGAAAAAATTAGATGCTGGTTTATACAAAGCAGCTGATATTCCAGATATGGCAGAGAAAAGTTAAGAAAAAAGCCTCGTTATAGTAACGGGGCTTTTTTATAAGCTTTTTAAAATGACATGCCCATTTTAAAAATGTAATATAAATTATTAAGTTAACAGTTTTTTATTCCAATTCTAATAGTTAATAGTTTTATTAACATTATGTATATGTTGAAGAAAACAATTCTTAAAGTAAATTTAAAAGTAACAGCATAAATTAAAAGTTATACAACAGTAAGAAATTACATAACACAAAAAGGAAAAATAATTTATCAATCTTAAAAGTCCAATTATTTTTTTGCCCATCTAATATACCAAGGCAATTTATTATACCTAAGTGCAGGATATTTTTCTTCTAGAGCACCAAAACTACTATAAAAAAAGGCTAGGCTGTTAATATCACTGCCCTCAAAATCTAAGACTAAATTTTTATTAGCATAAACTTTTATAAATTCATTTATTAAAGTATGGCTAGCGCCAATAGCTTTTCCATTTGGATGATTACCCACTAAAATATAATATGCTCTGTTGTTTGAGAAAAAGAAAGCGGCAGATGCTACTAATTGTTCATTTAAATAAACGCCAAATGTTATAGCTTGATTAAGTTGCAGTAAATGATTGTAGACAATTTTTATTGCTGCAAAATCTACAGAGGTTAGGACACTAAAATGTATGGCTTGTTCTTTAGCTAATTCAATAACATCATCAATTAAAATATTTTTTTTGATGGTACAATTGAGTTGAACACATTTTTTAATATTACGCTTTACATTCTCTTTAAAAGTTACATATAATTCTTCATAAGGTTTATTTAAGCCAAGCGTATAATTATTTCTTAAGTAAAAATTATTTATAGAAAATATATTTTTATAATTTAAATAAACATCCCAGTATTTATATTTTAAAGGAATAGTGGCAATAAATTTTTCTACAATTTCTTTAGTTAACTCATTTCCAAAAACACCCAATTGTGCACAAAAAGGTGGCTGATACAAATAATAAATTCCATATTTTTTATTGTAGGTAAGTGGCATTACCATTTCGTAATCATTTAGTACAAGGGCTTCCCAATTTTTTGCCATTGCATCTAAGTAAAAGGAGTATGCATAAACCACTCCATTATTGGCATTTGTAATACAAGCATCCCATTTTTGCTTATCAATATTATTATATGGTATAAATTGTATAATCAACTAATACAAGGGAAGTTGTGGAAAATATTTACGAAGATTAATATTTTGCAAATCAATACTAAAACTAATATTTTTTACAAAACGTTTTTCTAAAATAGTACTTTTAAAATAATTTTTATATACTTTACTATATAAAATGGGTACATATACTTTTACTATATTAAACAACGAAAATTGTACACCAGCATCATAAATAAATTTTCCGGTGTTACTATTCTTATTCCACGCTTCTGCATAGGTACCTACATCTAAAAACACATGCAGTGGTATTTTTATAGGGAGTAAGGCTAGTGGATTAATCTTATCTGGTATACTACTTGTAAAATTAAGTGCGGCCAACCAATCATCAGATTTTCCAATTTTATCATTTAATAAATCGGTACGTACTTTAAAGCCACCATCTCTTATAATTATTTGTTTAGATGAAACATTTTCAAATTCATTTCTTCCTACAAAATAAGTACTATAGGTATAATCTTCGTTGCCATTAGCACCCGTCATATTTAAATGATACCGATCTGTTTCAAATTGTTTGGTAAATGTTTTATCCCCTAGATATAAAAATTTACCAGCAAACAAACGAACATTTACACCACCACCTTTTGCATAATTAAAATAATAATTACCCGTAAAATTTAATCGGACAAAATTAGTTGATTGCTCTGCGGTAAATATCCCTCTATATGGATACAAAACCCTATTATTTTCTATATTAACTATTAACTGATTTAAGTATCTTGATGTTGTGGGGTAGGCAATTTTATCTTGCATTAAAACAGAGTCGTAACTAAATGATAATCCTTGCTCTCTAAATAAATAGGTTTTCCATTGCAAAAATTTTGTTACTAAACTACGTGGGTTTTTATTGGCAAACGTATAACGTAAAGAAGGAACAATTTTTGTAAATCGTAAATATTTAGTACTACCAGTACTATCCGTAAATTTGCTAGCACTAAAAGTGCTACCAGCTAGCGCCAACTCCATTCTATCAGCTTTTTCATTTGTAAACCAGTTATAGCTCAACCGCCCCAAGCCATTTACCTGCTTGCTATTAGTGGCATACAGAGGGGCAATTAGAAACTGAAAGTTGTTTTGTGGTAAACTATAATTATGTACCAATGCTCCAAGCATAAACTTATCATACAAATTATACCCAACAGCCGGTGCAATAAAAATGTAGTTGTATTTATCTGTTTCTTTCAAATTAAAAAATAAACCAGCTTTTATACTTTTTTTTATACCATTTTTTTGAAAGTCACCTTTTTGTTTTAGTAAGGCAAATTCTTCTTCTAAATTTTGTCTACTTGTTTCTTCGATACTTTTTTTAAAATCTTCCGGATAAGGATGTTTAAACTTCCATTGGTTGTAATACACTTTCATGCAAGTATCAAATAATGAAGAGCCTAATTTTTTTTCTACCAAATGTAACCACTCTGCCGTTTTTGAATAGGCTATTAAATTATAGTTAACGCTATTAAATTTTTCTGATGTTGTTTCTATTGGTTGATCTTTTTTGGCATTGACTAATGTTTGTAATGCCAAATGTGTAGCATCAGTTGGTATTCGTTTTTTTAAAAATTTTGATTTTGATACTAATAAATCATATCCACTTTTTCCGTAAAATTCTTTACTATATTTAGTATCATAATAACTATTCAATCCTTCATCCATCCAGGGATGTGTACGTTCGTTACTAGCTAAAATTCCATAAAACCAATTATGTCCAATTTCATGGTTAATTACAAAGTCTAATGCCTTCTCATTGCCCCCACTCGACAAATAAGTTATCGTAGGATATTCCATCCCTCCCCCATCCTCTACATCTTCTACCACACGTACAACACCATAAGGATATTCTCCAAGCCAATTGCTTTTGGAACGTACAGCTCGTTTAATAAGCAGTATTGAATTTTTCCAAATACTTTCATTTTTTTTATAGTAGTAAGCATATACATCAATAATTTTTCCAGAGGCTAACTGAAGTGTATCTTTTTTTACTACAAAATCTTTACTAGCAAACCAAGCAAAATCATGCACATTATCTTGCTTATATAAAAGTGTTTTTTGTTGGGTAAATGAAGGGATTTTATTTGCATCTTTATGTTTTAATCTGTTAGTAGAAGCAAAACTTTTTTTTAGTATAGTATTTGTAGGCAATTCAATTTCATTTTGCACAATATCTTCTTTGTCCGATAATCCAGTAGCAGCAACCATATAATTATCTGGCAACGTTAGTTGTACTTCATAATTTCCAAACTCGCTATAAAACTCTCCTTGATCTAAATAAGGAATTGGATGCCACCCTTTTTTATCATAAACAGCTGGTTTAGGAAACCACTGTGTTGCTTGATAGTTTTGCCCAACATGCCCTCCTCTACTAAAGTTATAAGGCATTTTTACATGAAAAGGTGTTTCTATTTTCACTGTAGTTTTTGGAGCAATTCCAAAAGGTAAAATTACTTTTATAATATCTTGATGTTGGGGATGATCTTGAGTAATACAAGTTGAACCATTCATTTTAAAAGCTAATCTATTTATGTAGCCTCTACTTTCATAATCACTAAAATAAAAAGTAGTGCTGCCATTTTCAAGCTGTTGGTCAGTAAATGCTGTTCTATCATTTTTATAGGCATTTTGCCAAAGGTGAAACCAAATAAATTTTAAGGTGTCAGGAGAATTATTGGTATAGGTAATTTTAATAAACCCATCAAGAGTATGGTCTACATCATTTAGAGAAACATCAATTTTATAATCTACTTGTTGTTGCCAATATGCCGTTGGCAATTGGCCTTTGGCAAATTGCAAAAGTAAACAAAAAGCAAAAAGTATAAAGTATGATTTTTTCAAAGTAAAACTGTTGTACTCAAAATTAACAAAATGCACTCAATTGGTTTTATAAAATAAAGCTTATTTAACCTACCAATTTTTTTTACAAAATACTACTTGCCTTTGCCACCCCAAATAATTTTGATAGTATGCAACATTATTTTAAAATCAATGAGTAAAGATGCATTTTCAATGTAAATTAAATCGTATCGCATACGTTCAATCATTTCCTCAACCGTACTGGCATAGCCAAATTTTACCATCCCCCAGCTACTTAAGCCTGGCTTTGCTTTAAAAAGATATTTAAATTCTGGATGAAGCTGTACAATTTGATTAATATAAAATTGGCGTTCTGCTCTTGGACCTACTAAAGACATTTCGCCTTTAAAAATATTTAATAATTGTGGCAACTCATCTAAACGCCATTTACGCATTACTTTACCCCATTTGGTAATTCTAGTATCGGCATAATTGCTTAGCAGAGGTCCATTTTTTTCTGCATCAACATACATACTCCTGAATTTATACATTATAAAAGGTTTCCCCTTATGCCCAATTCTTTCTTGTAAATAAACTATTGGCCCATTGCTTGATAATCGCACTCGTATTGCTGTATACAACATCAAGGGTAATAAAAGAATAAATGATGCGATACTAACAACCATATCAATCAATCGCTTTATATTTTGTTGCCACCCAGGGGTAATTCCTTTGTGCAAATCTATTAATGGAATACCCATTACATTATTTGTTTGCAAAGCTCCACTTAAAATATCAACTCTATCTGGAGTAATTTTTATATCTACATTTTTATCACCTAGTTCTTGTAATATTTTTTCGAGTAGCAATCGTTCTTTTTGTTCTATTGAAATAATTACATCTTCAATGTGGTTATTTTTAATAATATCGTTTAACTCTTCAATTTTACCTAAGCTTTTTATTCCCAATTCATTCATTACGCCATTCGTATGTATATATCCGCAAATTTTATAACCCGTTCTTTCGTTATTGTTTTCTATTGCTTTTGCTAAAGAGATAGCATTTTCTCTGTTTCCAATAATTAGTGTATTAAAAAAAACAGTCCCGTTATGCAATTGCCCTTTTGTTTTATTTAAAATAAGTAATCGAAAAAAATAAGTAATAAACGTTTGTAGTAAAAACAAGGTTAAAAACTCCTTATAAAAAATTGAGTTATTATTAACAGCATCGTACAATAAAAAAAAGAAAAGTATAAATAACGATCCTATTATACAAACGATAGCGGTATGAAAAAACTCGAACAACCTACTTTTTGCATATAATGCTTGGTAACTTCCACCTAGGGTAAATAAAGATGCCCAAGCTAATGGCATTGCAATAAGTCCTATATAAAAAAAATTACCAATTATAAAAGGCTCATCCAAGATGTTTTTTCTGACAAAATAAAATGCAATCCAACATATAATAGCTGCAATAACATCAAGCAAAATATACCATCGAATATGTACTCTGGGTTGTAACAAATTAGGGTATTAAAATTATAAGTTAGTGTATTGTTTTTTTACTAATTTTTTCTAAAATTTGGTGTGCTACTTCCATGGCTCTAAAGCCATCTAATACAGGAACGGCCGTTTCTGTATTAGTTAATATAGCGTTCTTAAATTCTTCTAACTCCATTTTAATTGCATTTACTTCTTGCACATGAGGATTTGCAACAGCAATCGTTTTTTTGCCATTATTGGTTTCAATATCAAATGTAAATACATCTTTATCTTCGGGTGTATTCAATTTAATAACTTCTGTTTTTTTCTCTAAAAAATCAATACCAATGTAAGCATCTTTTTGAAAAAGCCTCATCTTTCTCATTTTTTTCATGCTTATTCTACTACTCGTTAAATTGGCCACACAGCCATTATCAAACTCAATACGTACGTTAGCAATATCTGGCGTATCACTCATTACGGCTACTCCATTTGCACTAATATAGTTTACATTACTTTTTACTAAATGTAAAATAATATCAATATCATGTATCATTAAATCTAGTATTACACTAACATCTGTACCTCTTGGGTTAAATTGTGCAAGGCGGTGCACTTCTATAAACATGGGTTGTAAGGGCATATTTTTTAAAGCTAAAAAAGCAGGATTAAAACGCTCTACATGCCCTACTTGAAATTTTATATTTGCTTCCTTTGCTAATTTCACCAACGCCCTAGCTTCGTCCATGGTATTGGCTAAAGGTTTTTCTACAAATACATGCTTCCCTTTTTTTATTGCTGCCTCACACAATTCAAAATGAAACGTTGTGGGTGCAACAATATCCACGGCATCGCAAGCATCTAACAATTCGTTCGTAGTAGCAAATCTGGGTAGTGCATATTTTTCAGCTACTACTTTTGCATTCTCATCATCAGTATCGCAAAAGCCAACCAGCTTTACCCCTTCAATTGCAGCCCAATTGTTTAAATGAAATTTTCCTAAATGTCCTGCTCCTATAACACCAATTTTTAGCATATAACTTTTATCTTGTAATAATTTTTTTATCCCCCTATTTTTAGAAACTCTTACCCTAAACAACCTTGCATAAAAGCACCTTTAGGGGTTTGGGGTTTCTTCTTCCCAAAAACCCATCTTACCAAATTTTTCAATTCTATTTTCTACTCTCTTAGTGGCTTCAATTTGCTTTAATTCTTTAATCACTGGTATTAAATAGTTTTTTAAAATTTGGCCTGCCTCTGTATAATCCCAATGTGCACCACCTAATGGCTCAGGTATTACAGCATCAACTAATCCAAATTGCAACATATCTTTCCCTGTAAGTTTTAGTTGTTCCGCTGCCACTTCTTTTTTATCCCAAGTACGCCATAGAATACTACTGCAACTTTCTGGACTTATTACGGTATACCAAGTATTTTCCAACATAAAAACCCTATCGCCAACCCCAATACCTAAAGCACCGCCACTAGCTCCCTCACCAATTATTACACAAATAACAGGTACTTTAAGGCGTATCATTTCAAAAATATTTCTTGCAATGGCTTCTCCTTGTCCTCTTTCCTCAGCCTCTAACCCAGGGTAAGCACCAGGTGTATCAATTAATGTAATTATGGGCTTATTAAATTTTTCTGCTAATTTCATCAACCGCAAGGCCTTTCTATACCCCTCCGGATTTGCCATACCAAAATTGCGTAATTGGCGCATTTTGGTATTAATGCCCTTTTGCTGTCCAATAACCATAACCGTTTCACCTCCTAGTTTTGCAAAACCTCCCACCATGGCTTTATCATCTTTTACATTTCTATCCCCATGTAATTCAATAAAATCTGTACACATTTTTTCTATAAACTTTAGCGTGTACGGCCTATCTGGGTGGCGACTAAGTTGTACTTTTTGCCAAGGCGTTACGTTTTCGGTTAAGTGCTTTTTTGTTTCTAAAATACGATCTTCCAACATTTTAATAGCACCGCTAGCATCTATTTTACTTTTTTCGGCACTTGTTTTTTGTAATTCTATTTGATCGTACAGGTCCTTAATAGGCTTTTCAAAATCTAAAAATTGTCTATTTTTTAATTCTGGCATATAACAATGATTAATTAAATGTAAATGTAGGTTATGTAAAAGTACAGAAACGATAATTTTAATAAAAGTTTTGGTACAAAAAACGCTATCGCCTATATTTGCACTCCCAAATTTTGAGTAGCAATTTATTTTATACTTAGGGGTTGGAATGTTGGATCGGTAGTTCAGTTGGTTAGAATGCCGCCCTGTCACGGCGGAGGTCGCGGGTTCGAGTCCCGTCCGGTCCGCTAGGTTACTTTACCTAAATTCATAATCCCTTGTAATCCTTATTACAAGGGATTTTTCTTTCATAATAAACTCTACTGCGTAATTTGGGTTAAAAAATGATACTTACTAGTATCAAAAGTTTACAATAATTTTACTACGAACAGTTTGTAGAAGATCTGGGTAATAATTATCCCGTCAAATGATAGCTTGACGGGATAAGTGAATTATTCAATTCTAAATCAACCAAATTTTTAAAAAGTAATTTCAATTCTTGCATATAAATATCTTCCGTTCATACCCAATTGCGTTACCCTACGTGAATAGTTGAATTGATTATTGGAAGAAATACCATTATTATTCACAATACCTCTTTGAAAAGCCGTTTGTGATTCAACAAATTTATCGTACGTAGGACTGGTTGGAACCACATCTAATCTTTTGTATGAACCCTTAGATGCAACTAGCAAATCAGAATAGATGTCAAATAAATTATTAGCACCAGCAGAAAATCTCCAAGATTTTGATAATTTATAGCCAATACTTAAATCAGTTACAATTTTAGGACTTAGCACTTGTAAGTAAAACCAATTGGTAGCGCCGCCTCCTTCAATATGTGTAACCTCTCCAAAATAAGTATTTCTAAGAAATAAATTAAACTTGCCCCTTTTATAAGCAATCGAGAAATACCCTTTAACTTTTGGGTTACCATCAACTAACGTAGCTTTATTAATAGGACTCATGTAAGTTGATTCTTTCCCAAATAATTTATCAGACACTTTTGTTTTTCCTAAAATTTCACGCTTAGATAAAGTTGTTGCTAATTCAAATTTTATACTTTGTTTTTTCTTCATTTTTACTCTATAGGAAGAAATAATATCGATACCAGACGTTCTTAAGTCAGTAGCATTCGCCATAAAAATTCCTCTAGATGCATTGTTTGCTAACAAGGTAGTATATAAAAATTGATCAACGGCATTGCCTGTTGCACTTCCTGAAAAAGCATCTGTTAAAATAATTCGGTCAGTTATTTTAGTGGTATAACCATCTACCGTTAAGCTAAATTTATTAATTTTTAAAGTGGTGCCAATGCTAGCACTATTAGAAATTTCAGGCCTTAAACTAGGGATACCTAAGGCTTGTGCTGCCTTGCTATCATTTGGCAAGGTTGCGTCATCATAAGCAATACCTCCCTGAAAAACGGTAGATGTTTTAGTTAAATATCTTTGTTGTAAAGCTGGTGCCCTAAAGCCTGTACTTAATGATCCTCTTAAGGAAAAATTATCTGATACTTTATATCGCCCAGCAATTTTACCACTTAAATTACCACCAAAGTCAGAATAATTTTCATAACGGGCAGCTATATCAACTAAAAATTTTTTAATCGGTTCCATCTCAAAATCAACATACAATGCAGTGGATGTTCTGCTCTCATTTTTTGCATTGTCTGGTCTAAAACCAGGAAATACTTGTGCACCACCTGCAGGAATGCCTGGCTTATTATCCGCTAAAGTTACAGTTGTTGGTGCGCCATTTAAAACATCAACCACCCCGTTCGTACGGCGCATATAATTTGCCCAAGAAGCTTCCTCGCCTGCTTTTTGTTGATAATTTTCATATCTTAATTCTGCACCATAAGCCACATTTAAGTTAATTGAATTATTTATTTTTTTAGAAAAATCTAAATTAGTTGTGTTTTGGCGAAACAGTAAAGTACCAGCATTAAATTCGGTTTGTTTACTCATATTGTTATAATATGCAGAAACGTTTAGTGTATTTTCAATATTAAAACTAAAACTATTTTGTCCGAATGAATTACTCAAATCATAATTCCATGAACCTAATTTTCCCTTTAAGCCAGTACCTATTGAAATATCCTTGATATTAGAAGAAATTTCGGGTAAAAATCCTTTTGGATAAATGGCAGGAATATTACTATTTTGATACGGCATTCGGTAAAAGCCCGTTGAATTTCCCAATCTATTACTTAGGATACTAAAAAAATAAAATTCTCTGTCATTTTTTAAAGCTATTGCGCCATTAATAACACCTTGTAAATTTCGAGTGCGTGATTGACCAACTCTCATTTGAAAAGTATTACGATCTACGCCAAGTGTGTTCATTAAAGCCGTACTAGCAGAATCCCCAGATTTTCGATTATCAATATCTCCAGCTCTTTCACCAGAACGAATTGTAGGTTCTCTTTGTTCTAGATTTAAAGTAACATTAATAAAACTTGCTTTTGTTTTTCCAATTTGCCATCCATAATTTACAGAAGCATTTGTTTTTTGTCCATCTGTAACACTATTATTATAATATATTGGATCATTTGCCGGTCCTTCTCCTAATTTAAAACTACCAGGAGCGGCATGCTTGTAGGATTGATAAGTAGTAATATTAGCACCAGTACTAAGTACCGCTTTACCTGTTCCAATATTTTTATTTAATTGAATATTAATTACTCCAGCAATCGCATCTGATCCATATTGTGCAGCAGCGCCATCTCTTAATAATTCTATTTTATCTATAGAAGCGGCAGCTATTGCATTTAAATCTGTTCCTACCGAACCCCTTCCCATTGTTCCGTTTACATTTACTAATGCTGAGGTATATCTACGTTTCCCATTAATTAATACAAGGGTTTGATCAGGACCCAAGCCTCGAACAGTAGCGGGATCCACGTGGTCGGTACCATCTGCAACTGTTTGAGTAGTTGAGTTAAATGACGGGGCTACATGGTTTAATATATCTGTTAAGTTGGTTTGTGGAACTTCAGAAGTTAATGTTTTAAGATCAAACAAATCAACTGGAGAGATAGACTCTAACTTAGATCTTCCTATACTTCTTGAGCCCAATACTACCACTTCGTTTAAATCGTTATTTAGAATTTTAAGCTGTATACTAATAAAAGTGTTTTCTTTTAAGGTATAGGATTGGTTTGAAAAACCATTAAAGCTTACAACAAGTACATTGCCATTACTGGCTTTAATTGAAAAATCACCACTATTATTAGTTTGTGTTTTTACTTTACTCCCTTTTATGGAAATGGTTGCACCGGCTAAAGCTTTGCCTTCTTCGTCTTTTACATTGCCTGTAAAAATAGTCTCTTGTGCAGTAGCTGTAATAAATGCTACCGACAAAATTATCAACATTAAAAATCTTTTCATAATTTTTGATTTTAAGGTAATAAATTATTGTTAATTTTAAATGAAGATAGTGTTTTGTTCTAAAATAACCATATATGTATGCTATGATGTATAGCAAAGAAAAAGGGTTTACACTTATAAAGTCGTAACCCCTTAAAATACAGTTCGTTTCTCAGCTAGTTAAGTTCACAAAAAACCTCAACATTGTTGGGAGTTTTTAGATTCTACAAAATTTTCAATAAATTCCAATACTTTGCCTTTAATTAAATTAAAGTATTTTTACATTCAAACCATGAATAAAATTTTTGCTTTACTAAAAAAAGATGTTTTGCTTGAGTTTAGGCAACAACATACTTTTTATGGTATGTTATTATACATCGCTTCCACTGTTTTTGTGTTATACTTGTCTATAGAAAACCCCGATTTAAATGTGTGGAGCGGATTATTTTGGGTAATACAATTATTTATTTGTGTAAATGCTGTTGCAAAAAGTTTTTTACAAGAAGGCAAAGGCCGAATGTTATACTTTTACACCCTATCGTCCCCAACACAATTTATTGTTGCAAAAATTTTATATAATATTCTTATAATGAGTGTTATGAGTTTATTAAGTTTAGTGCTCTTTTCTATTTTTATGGGTAACCCCGTAACTAATATAAGCAAATTTGTAGGCATAGTGTTGTTAGGTGGTGCTAGTATTAGTATGGTGTTTTCTATAATGAGTGCCATTGCAGCAAAGGCTCAACAAAATGCAGCCCTAATTGCCATTTTGGGCTTTCCGGTTATACTCCCTTTATTACTACTTTTAATGCGCTTAAGTAAAACTGCATTTAACGAAGTATTTAAAGAGGGTGCAGTGCTAGAATTAATTGGTTTAATTACTGGGTTAGATGCGTTGATTGCAGTTTTAGCAATTATCTTATTCCCTTATTTGTGGAAAGACTAATTTTTAACGCTAAGTTCCTATCTTTGCCCTCTCAAATTTACACTCTTCTTGGTGAAGAAAAACTGGTGGAAAATATTATCTCTTCTTATTTTAATCTACACAATTGTAGGTGGTTTTTTAATGGATGTGCCACACCTATTTATACTTAACGAATCTATCCGAAATTTATACTTTCATGTATGTATGTGGTTTAGCATGATGATTTTATTTGGTGTAAGTGTAGTATACAGCATTAAATATTTAGCAGGGTTTAATTTACGCAATGATATTTTTGCTGTAAATTTTGCCGCGGTAGGTAGTTTTTTAGGCATACTAGGTTACGCTACGGGCACTATTTGGGCAAATTACACTTGGGTAACCGATCAAAATCAAAGCCTTGGCAGTATTTTAAAAGAACCTAAGTTAATTGGGGCTGCAATTGCGTTACTTATTTACGGTGCCTATTTTGTTTTACGAGGTTCTTTTACCGATATGGACAAAAAAGCAAGAATAAGTGCGGTGTATAATATTTTTGCCTTTGCCATGCTGTTTCCAAGTATTTGGATAATCCCCCGTTTGGTAGGTAGCTTACACCCGGGGGCACCCGGCAGCGATAGTGGAAACCCTGCACTAAATTTTAAAGATATTGATAGTAGATTACGTATGGTTTTTTATCCTGCTGTAATAGGTTGGACGTTGCTTGGCGTATGGATTGCAACGTTAAAAATAAGAATACAATTAATAAAAGATAAAACATTACTGCATGACTAAGTTTATGGTTCGTTATTTGCTATTTGTATTATTTATGTCAACTTCCTTTTTTTCTTTTGCACAAGAAAAACCCGAAATGGCAGATGCTATGCGAAGCAATGGAAAAATTTATGTAGTGGTAGCCGTTTGTTTAACTATTTTGATAGGCTTATTTATTTATGTATTTTTAATTGATAGAAAAATTAGTAAATCAGAAAAAGAAGTTTAAACTATTTACCCCACTTGCCAGTGGATAATTTTATAATTATTAAAAAACGATTGCAAAAAAACAATTTCTATGAGTGCACATCAAGCGTATAGCTTTTTCCAAAGTGTGGAACGAAGCTTTGACAAAGCTGCTAAATTTACGAATTGGGATTTAGGTATTTTAGAACAAATTAAAGCATGTAACAGTGTTTATCAAATGCGTTTCCCTATTAAAAAAGATGATGGAAGCATTGAAGTAATTGAAGCGTATAGAGTACAACATAGCCAGCACAAAAGCCCATGTAAGGGTGGTATTCGTTTTAGCGATGAGGTTAATCAAGATGAAGTAATGGCATTAGCTAGTTTAATGACGTACAAGTGCGCTATTGTAAATGTGCCATTTGGTGGCGGTAAAGGTGGCATTAAAATTAATCCACGTAAATACAGCGAATACGAGTTAGAAAAAATTACTCGACGCTATACAGCAGAATTAGTTAAGAAAAATTTTATAGGACCCGGTATAGATGTACCTGCACCCGATTACGGAACAGGCCCTAGAGAAATGGCTTGGATTGTAGATACCTATGCAAGTTTACGCCCAGGCGAAATAGATGCAGCTGGTTGTGTAACGGGTAAACCCATTACACAAGGTGGTGTACGTGGAAGAACAGAGGCAACTGGCCTTGGAGTTTTCTTTGGCATACGTGAAGTATGTAATATGGAAGATGTAATGAAAAAATTAGGGCTAACCTTAGGTATAGAAGGTAAAACCATAGTGGTACAAGGTTTAGGAAATGTGGGCTACCATAGTGCAAAGTTTTTTAGAGAGGCTGGTGCTAAAGTAGTAGGCTTGGCAGAATATGAAGGAGCAATTTATAATGCTGATGGCTTAAACGAAGATGATGTTTTTCAACATAGAAAAAAAACAGGTTCTATTTTAAATTTTCCGGGTGCTACAAACTTGGCAAAAAATACCGATGCGTTGGAGTTAGAATGTGATATTTTAATACCTGCCGCTTTGGAAAACGTAATTAATGGAGATAATGCTCAACGAGTAAAAGCCAAAATTGTTGGCGAAGCTGCTAATGGACCTTGTACACCAGAAGCGGATGAAGTGTTTACAAAAAAAGGAATTTTATGTGTGCCCGATATGTACTTAAATGCTGGTGGTGTTACCGTTAGTTATTTTGAGTGGTTAAAAAACCTTAGCCATGTACGTTATGGCCGTATGGAAAAACGCTTTACGGAAAATTTAAATGGCCATATACTTGGGCAAATTGAAGAACTAAGTGGCAAAAAAGTTAGTGATAAAGAAAGGCAATTTATTATGCATGGGCCGGAGGAGCAAGATTTAGTACACAGTGGTTTAGAAGAAACCATGATAAGCGCTACCAGAGAAATTATGGCCGTATGGAATGCTAATCCAGCAATACCAGATATGAGAACAGCGGCTTATATAAGTGCTATTAATAAAGTAGCAACCAGCTATGCCGAGCTAGGTATTTTTCCTTAGTATTTATTTTAGTAAAATGACTATAAATTCCCTTTCAATTTTTGGAAGGGATTTTTTTTAGATAAAATAGTTTTTATACTGTTTAATACATTCATTTTGTTTCGTGTGCCACGAACCAAGGCTGAGGTTATTTAGTTTTTTGTGTTTTGTTCAACCTCAAGCAGTTTTTCTTCAATTAATTCAACTGTAAAGCCATAACCAGGTTGTACATAAACAATTTTCAAATTTTTATCAAGCCATATAAAAACTGGTGCGGAATTGTTATCCAATGGAGCAAATTGGCCATTTCGGTCAAATAACACTATGGCATCTTTAGTATATTTTGGGGATTTAGTTGCTAATCTTACCCTAATATCAGAAAAACTTATTTCTGTTTCTGAGTTCCTGTTTACAAGGATAACATTATATTTTTTGGCTAGATCAGCTTTTAATATTTCATCAATCTTTTTAATACAAGGGTTGCACCAATTATAAGCCCAGGTCATCACGAGGGTGGGTTTGTCTTTAAATCGTTTGTTATTCTGAATATAATCAGGCAACACTTCTTGTAATCCAGCTTCTGTAAAAACTTTGAAATTTGGCAAAAATATCTCCCCCGCAGGGTTTTCCTTCAAAAGTAACTTTTGTCTTTTTAACGCAATTTCTGCATCAATCCTCTTTTTTTCTGTTGCAACATTCTCATTTTCCTTTACAATAGCTTTGATAGCATTTCTTAAGGAACCCATAACTTCTATGTTGTTTGCATTGTTAAACGGAAATTGACCATAAGACTGACTGTTTTCAGTTCTACTGTTTCCAGGGGTTCTTCCAACGCCAGATTGAAAATCTCCTTGATAGCGACTTGTAAACCCCACACCAATTACATTCTTATAATAGGTTGATTTTTCTATTAAAGTGACACCTCTAATATCTTCAAATTTAAATAATTCCCAACGGTAATTTTGGTAATAGTCATCTACATCGCCACTTTCCGTTTTCTTGTAAATTTTTAAATACTCATCGGTCAATTCATAATCAAAATAATAGTTATATTTATTAAATATTTTGCCATCATATTTTCCAACTACTGCAGTTTTTACAAAATTGGCTGCCAGTGTTTCTTTCAAAAACTCTATTGCTTCTTTTTTTGAACTAAATGTTTTTTGTGCATTTACAATAAATGTAGCTGCCATTAAAAGGCAAATTGAGAGTATTTTTTTCATGGTTTCTTATTTTGCGAATATGCACAATTTCAGTTTGGTGTTTTTGAATATTTAACTCTTAATATCACTTGTCCCCAACAGCTTTTCGTTCATATACAGGTGTAGGTTTAACAGAGCGATTCTTTTCATATAAAATAATGTCTTGTTCCATTTTTTTTCTACAACCCTCAATTGTTAAGGCAATAAAAGCTTTAAATCCTGTTGGGGAACAATTAAAAACAGAACGCGTTTTAAATTCACAAATGATAACGCAGTTCTTTTCTGATACAAAATCGGAATAAGGACTATAGCCATTATGCGCTTCATAAAATTCCTTTTTACGCAACTCGTATGATGCTTTGTTATTAATTTCTTCACGAACTAATATCCTGTCTGAACAATCCGCTTTTGCGGACTGGTAATGCCCTATAAAAAGGCAAGGCTTTGTTTCCTGAGCAAAGAGGTTAAGGCCAACGAGTAAAAGCGAAATTGTAAATAGTTTTTTCATATTTTTTTTGATTTCTTTATTCCTTATTAAGAGCTTCTATTTTATCTAAATATTTTTTTTCGCCAAATTTTAGCATAAAGGATGAATTTTCAGCATCATGAAAAATTCTCACCTCTTTGTTCATTTTGGTGTTTATAAAAAAGTACCTAAAGTTTACCCATGATAAATCAAATGCCCCATTGTGTTCCTCTGTTTTTTTGTCAACAAACTTGTAATCTGATCTTTCAATTTGATTTTTTATTTCCATAAGATCCTTTTGTAAATCTAATTTTGTTTTACTTGTGTACCTATATTCTACCAAAATGAACGCACACTTCTCTTTCTTAAAGCCAATATAATACAGCGGATTATCTTCTTTTGTTTTGGAATTTTTTGGAATAAATGCATACAATTTTAGCCCCATATCCTCGTCCTCTTCACCCCCAATCATAACCATGCCATTACTCTTTCCTATTATTTTTGTGTTTTCTACTGTTGTTCCCATTATTGAAGAAATAACATTCCAGGTTCTTGCTTCTTTATAAGGCGTTCCTTGTGTTACACTTTCTTGAGCGTTTGCAGCAATTGTAGCTGTCATTAACAGGCAAATTGTGATTAGTTTTTTCATGATTTAAGAATTATTTTTTATCATAATTAATAGTTTCTTTTAATTCTCCACTTTCAGTATAATATTTCCATATACCAATTTCCTCCCCATTTAAGTATTTCCCTATAGATTCTAACTTTCCATTTAGGTGATATTCTTTCCATTCTCCTGTTTCCTCCCCATCTAAATAATTCCCAATAGATTGTAATTTCCCATTGTCGTAATATTCTTTCCATGCTCCTGATTTTTCATCATCAACAAATTTTCCAATAGACCTTAACTGCCCATTTTCATAATAGTATTTCCATTCGCCAGTTGATTTGCTATGAACATCATAGTTTCCAATTTGTCTTAACTGCCCATTATCGTGATAGTATTTCCATTCACCAGTTTCTTTGCCTTTAAGATAATTTCCAATAGATTCTAACTTCCCATTATCGTGATATTTTTTTATTTCTTGAGCGTTTGCAGCAATTGACATTGCTAGTAAAAAGAAAATTGTAAGTAGTTTTTTCATATTTTCTATAATTTATGTAAATCTATTGATTTGTTTTGATAAAAAAGAATACCCGCAAATGGGTAATTATTTTGGTAAAATGATTTAAACTATTAAGAATGTTGTTTTTAATTTCTGCTTTGTTAATGTTCATGCCTATGGTTTTTGCAGCCAAACAAACAAAAATGGCATACTAGCTAATAACTCCTCCGCCCCACTTCGGTGAAAAAATAAAAAAGTCAGCCACAAAATAGTATCGGACAAATAAAAATAAACATCCAACAATATAGTACAAGACGCTATGAATTTCTTACCACATTTAATCTACTGTTAAAAAAAAGGAACAACTTTTTATAGAAGAAAATAAGGTATATCTATACTAACCTTTTTTTACTACATATAAAAGTTTTATTTACGTAAGTTTTAGGTCAAATTTTATCAATTAACAACTATATTCGTATATAAATAAACTATAAAAATGATACGTAAAGTACAAAAAACATTGGGTATAGTATTACTCACCATCTCAAGTTTGCAAACATTTGCACAAATGCCTACTACACCAGCTGGCATAGCAAAACCAACTGATGGTGCAGCTGCCCCAAAACCAGGACCAAAGCCTTACAAAGAGATTATTACGTCAAAAGCAATAACCTCAAAAGGATTTTTTAAAACACACAAAGTAGAAGATAAATATTACTTTGAAATTGAACCAAAATTATTTGGTAGAGATATTTTAGCATTAAATAGAATATCAAAATCCTCTATAGAAAGCGTAAAAGGTTTTTATGGATATGCTGGTGACCAAATTGCAGAAAATGTAATACGGTTTGAAAAAGGCCCAAACAATAGAGTTTTTTTAAAGCGTATTTCTTACAGTGTAAATCCAGATAGTACAAAACCAATGTACAAATCTGTAATGAATAGCAACATGCAACCCATTTCAATGGCTTTTGATGTTAAAGCAATTGATAGCGCAAGCGGAAGCATAGTTATAGATATGACAGATAATATTTCTGGAGATAATGAAGTATTTGGTTTTGATAATGGACAAAAATCTGCTTTTCAAGCAGGTTCCTTACAACCCGATAAATCTTACATCTCATCAGTGCGTAGCTACCCTACAAATATTGAAGTTACCACTGTAAAAACGTATGGTAAAAGTGCAGGTGCCCCTATCCCTGGCCTTCCTCCTGGGCCGCCAAGCCAAGCTACGGTTACTTTAGAGTTAAATTGCTCTTTACTTTTATTGCCAGAAAAAACTATGCGTCCTAGATATATGGATAATAGAGTTGGATATTTTGGTACAGGCTATACAGACTTTGACAAAAACCCTCAGGGAGTAAAAGAAATAGATATGATAGCAAGGTGGAGACTAGAGCCAAAGCCTGAGGATATGGAAAAATACAAAAGAGGCGAATTAGTAGAACCACAAAAACAAATTGTTTTTTATATAGATCCAAATACTCCAGAAAAGTGGGTACCCTATTTAATAGATGGCGTAAATGACTGGAATGTAGCTTTTGAAAAAGCAGGTTTTAAAAATGCAATTATAGGAAAAAGAGCACCAACAAAAGCTGAAGATAGCACATGGACTATGGAAGATGCAAGGCATAGTGGTGTTATTTACAAACCATCGGCTGTAGAAAATGCTTATGGTCCTAGCACAGTAGATCCTCGTAGTGGCGAAATTTTAGAAAGCCATGTAGGCTGGTTTCATAATGTAATGAAGCTACTACATGACTGGTATATGGTGCAAACAGCAGCAATAGATCCAAGAGCTAGAAAAATGGAATTTGATACCGATCTTATGGGGCAACTTATTCGTTTTGTATCATCTCATGAAATAGGACATACACTTGGATTTCCTCACAACTTTGGTTCATCTGCAGGAGTACCTGTAGAAAATTTAAGAAACAAAGCTTGGGTAGAAGCTAACGGCCACACACCAAGTATAATGGACTATGCAAGGTTTAATTATGTTGCACAACCAGAAGATAATATTACTGCTGCAGGCATATATCCACGTATTGGTGAGTACGATAAATGGGCTACAGAATGGGGTTACAGAGTAATACCAGAAGCAAAAACTGCAGAAGAAGAAGTAGCAATTTTAGACAAATGGATTGAAGCAAAAGCAAACGATAAGCGTTACTATTATGGCCGTCAAGGCCAGCCAGATGACCCAAGAGATCAAAGCGAATCAATTGGAGATAATGCAATGAAAGCATCTACCTATGGAATAAAAAACTTGCAACGTATTTTACCTAATCTTGTTACTTGGACAAAAGAACCAAACGAAAGCTACGAATCGTTAACAGAAATGTATAGCCAAATAACAGGGCAGTTTAGACGATATATTGGACATGTAACTTACAATTTTGGTGGTGTGTACGAAACATTAAAAAAGAATAGCCAAGCAGGAAGTGTATATGAATTTGTAAGTAAGGAAACTCAAAAAGAAGCTTTTGATTTTTTAAATAAGCAAGTATTTACTACACCAACTTGGCTTATTAATAAAGATGTACAAACTAAAACCAACAACAATATTGGAGTAACCATATTATCCTTGCAAGAAAGTGCTTTAAACAAATTGCTTAGCACAACAACAATGAATAAAATGGTAACAGCTGAATCTGCAATTGGTAATAATGCGTACACAGTAAATGATTTACTTGGCGATTTAAAGCAAAGTGTATTTACAGAATTAACTAATAAAAAAGCAATAGATTTCTACAGAAGAAATTTACAAAAATCTTATGTAGAAAGATTAGGTAGTTTACTAAACCCAGCACCGGCACAAGGCATACAGTCTTTTGGCTTTGGTGGCACACCATCATTAGATGTAAAAAAATCTGATATACTATCTTATTTAAAAGGGCATAGTAAAGAGCTAAAAGCTTCTATTGATGGTGTTGCTGGCACTGCAGCGGATAAATCTACAAAGTATCATTTGCAAGATTTAAGCGACAGATTGAAAAAGATATTGGATCCTAAATAAAAAATACAAACTTATTTTTGAAAACCGCTCTTGTAAAAAGGGGCGGTTTTTTTGTGCTGTTCAAGTTCTTTTTTCAGACAACTTCTCTTAATGAGCCATCTGTTGAAGCTAATGAAGTTGCGACCAGATCAATTCAAAAGCAATTATAGACTATATCGTAGCTGTTAACTTTATTGCAAGTAAAAGTTATAAAAAATATAGCACTTAAATTGTGTACGGGTAATTTTGTTGGACTGAAAAGTATACCAATTTTTATGAGAAAAAAAATATTATACTATGGCTATGGAGTAGTTATTAGATAATAGTAGGAAACAAATTAGGGTTTGCTTTTTCTGCTGCTTCAATTTCTATAAAGCTACTTAAAATATCTGCTTTGTCTTTTTGTATACAAATGCTATGTTCAAAATGTGCAGAGGGCTTAGTGTCCTTAGTGCGAATAGTCCATCCATCTTCATCATGATAAACTTCCTTTACCCCAAGGTTTATCATAGGCTCAATGGCAATCGTCATTCCTTCTTTTAATTTTGCACCGCTACCACGTTTACCATAGTTAGGTACTTGTGGGTCTTCGTGTAAATGCCTTCCTACTCCATGCCCTACCAATTCTCTTACAACACCATAGCCATGTTCTTTTTCGGTGTAGTGTTGTATGGCAAATGCAATATCACCTACTCTATTTCCATGTACTGCTTTTTCTATTCCTTTATATAAAGATTGTTTGGTTACAATCAATAATTTTTTAACCGCATCTTCAATTTCGCCAATAGCAAAGGTGTAAGCACTATCTCCATGAAACCCATTTTTATAAACCCCTACATCTACCGAAACAATATCGCCATCTCTTAATTCTTTTTTTGTAGGAAACCCATGTACAACAGCGTCGTTTACAGATATGCAGCAGGTGTAAGGAAAAGCAGGATCTCCGTAACCCTTAAATGAAGGAAGGGAGTTATTATCTTTTATAAATTCTTCAGCTTTTGTATCTAGCTCTAATGTAGTAATCCCAGGCTTTAGTAAAGAAGCTATTAGTGCCAATGTTTTACCCACTAGCAAATTGCTTTCTCGCATCAACTCAACTTCTGCTTTCGATTTATAATGAATCATTTCTTTTTTATTAAAAACAAACCCCAACTAATTATGTTGAGGTTTCGTTAAAGATATTTCTATTTCTCTTTATAAGAGATTGAAGTAAAATTACATTCCAGATGTTACCGCTTGTCTGCCCTGTAGTCTGTTGTTCCCCGTCATTAATCCATCATATTGACGCATTAATAATTGAGTTTCTATTTGTTGTAATGTGTCTAAAACAACACCCACCATAATTAATAAAGATGTGCCACCAAAAAAGGTAGAAAAGCTTTGTTGCATACCAAATACCAATTGAATAATACCCGGTAAAATACCTACAAAAGCTAGTAAAACTGCTCCTGGTAAAGTAATTCTATCCATGATAGTACCAATATAGTCTGCCGTTGGTTGCCCCGGTTTAACGCCTGGAATAAAGCCGTTATTACGCTTTAAATCATCAGCCATTTGTTTAGGGTTAAATATTAATGCAGTGTATAAAAAAGTAAACGCAATTACTGCTATGGTGTAAACCAACATATAACCTAAATTAGTATGATCGGTAAAATATTTTGTCCAACTTGCTGTACCTCCTGGGCTAAATAAAGTTGGTAAAAACAAAATAGCTTGTGCAAATATAATTGGCATTACACCTGAAGCATTTACTTTTAAAGGTAAAAAATTTCTTGCGCCGCCTAATTGTTTATTGCCTACAATTTGTTTCGCATAATTTACTGGTACTCTACGTGTACCTTGTACCAACATAATAAGTCCCATTATTATTGCTAATAAAAGTACTACTTCAATCAACATAAATAAAATACCGCCAGCGCCACTAGTAAATCTAGCACTCCACTCTTGACCAAACGCTTGTGGAAGACGAGCTAAGATACCTACCATAATGATGATAGAAGTACCATTACCTAAACCTTTGTCAGTAATTTTTTCTCCAAGCCACATTACAAATAACGTACCTACGGTTAAAATAACTACTGTACTAAACCAAAAATATGTACTAAAAGCTGGTATAATAGCGCCTGCCATACTTGGACTCTTTAAATAACCTATATAAGCTGCTGCTTGAAATGCAGTAACAATTACGGTAAGATAACGAGTCCATTGGTTAATTTTCTTCCTACCACTTTCACCTTCTTTTTGAATTTTTGCCATTTGAGGAACCAATATGGTTACCAATTGCATAAAGATAGAAGCAGAGATATAAGGCATAATACCCAATGCAAAAATGGAAGCTTTAGAAAAGGCTCCACCCACAAAGGCATCTAATAAACCTAACATACCGCCTTTAGTACTTTCGCCCAAAGCGTCAAGTTTATTAGGATCTATACCAGGTAAAACAATGTATGAGCCAAAGCGATAGATAAATACTAATAATAAGGTAAATAATATCTTATTACGAAGCTCATCTATGCTCCAAATATTTTTAAGTGTTTGAATAAATTTCTTCACTGAATTTAATCGGTTTTAATGTTTTTGTTCAAAAGCTAAAAGACCCCGCTAATGGCGAGGTAAATCAAATATCGGTAATTATTTTATTATTTCTACAGATCCACCAGCAGCTTCAATTGCAGCTTTTGCTTTTTCGCTTACTGCATTTACTTTGAACGTAAACTTACCTTTTATTTCGCCGTTACCTAATACTTTCAAATTGTCAAATTGGCTAATTAAGCCATTAATATATAAATTTTGTAGGCTAAATTCGGTTAAACTATATTTTTCTGCTAATTGATCAATTTGACCAAGGTTTAATACTTTATACTCAACACGGTTAATATTTGTAAATCCACGTTTTGGAATACGGCGTTGAATAGGCATTTGACCACCTTCGTGTGCTTTTTTGCTTTTGTACCCTGCACGGCTTTGACCACCCTTGTTACCTTTTGTAGATGTACCACCTTTACCACTAGCCTCACCACGGCCAATTCTAATTCCTTTGTGTGTAGAACCTTTTGCAGGTTTTAAGTTGTGTAATTCCATTGTTTTTGATTTTGTACTTACGGGGTATCATCCCCTCGCTGTTTATTAAAATAAATTATTAGGCTAGTTCTTCCACTTTTATAAGATGAATAACTTTATTAACCATGCCTAAAATTTGAGGAGTGGCAACAACTTCTACAGTAGCATTCATTTTATTTAAGCCCAATGCTTGCATTGTTCTTTTTTGACGCTCTGGTCTGTCGATTACACTTTTAACTTGTGTTACTTTTATCTTTTTCATTGTATCTGTTATTTGTTAATTGTTAATTGAAAAGTGTTTTAACACTATTAACAATTAACCATTAACTGATTTTATCCGTTAAATACTTTCTTTAAAGAAATGGTACGAGTTTTTGCAACTGCAATAGGCTCACGTAATGTAGCTAATGCTTTAAAGGTTGCTTTTACTACGTTTGTAGGATTAGCACTACCTAAATTTTTTGCCAATACATCGGTAATCCCAGCTGCCTCTAAAACCGCTCTCATACTACCTCCAGCAATTACACCAGTACCATGTGCTGCAGGCTTTATAAACACCTTAGCCGCACCTTCCTTAGATAATTGCTCATGAGGAATTGTACCATGCATAATAGGAACTTTAATTAAATTCTTTTTAGCATCTTCAATACCTTTGGTAATTGCTTCTTGAACTTCTTTTGCTTTTCCTAAGCCATGACCTACTACACCAGCTTCGTTACCAACAACTACTAAAGCACTAAAGCTAAATGCTCTACCACCTTTTGTTGTTTTTACTACACGGTTTATAGCTACCACTTTATCTTTTAGTTCAAGATCGCCAGCTTTTATTTTATTTAATATTAAGTTTGCCATTTATATCGATTTACGATTTTTTATTGTTTGATTTTTACTTTTGCAGTAATTAAAATACCAATCCACCTTCTCTTGCACCTTCTGCAACTGCTTTTACACGACCATGATATATATAACCACCTCTGTCAAAAACAACCGAGGTAATACCTAATTCTGTTGCCTTTTTTGCAATTGCAGTACCTACCAATTTGCTTTTTTCAACTTTTGGTGTTTTTTGTGCTGCAATATCTTTTTGTTTTGAAGATGCTGCGGCTATAGTTACACCACTATTATCATCAATCAATTGAGCATAAATATCTGAATTACTTCTAAACACACTTAAACGTGGCTTAGCTGCAACACCGCTAATTTTTTTACGAATACGATATTTAATGTTTTGTCTAGCTGTTGATTTATTGTTCATTTTCTTTTATTTTATTTCTCTGATTCTGCCAGAGAATAATTTGATAATTTGATAATGTAGTAATTTGTTGTAACAATGTTTTTTAATTATCACATTAGCTAATTACTTACCTGCCGACTTACCAGCTTTTCTTCTTAATACTTCACCTACAAATTTAACACCCTTACCCTTGTATGGTTCTGGCTTACGTAGGCTTCTTATTTTAGCACAAACTTGTCCTAATAATTGTTTATCTACACTTGTCAACGTAATAATTGGGTTTTGACCTTTTTGTTGCTCGGCGGTTACCGTTAACTCCTTAGGTACTTCCAATAAAATATTATGAGAGTAGCCCAAAGCTAAATCTAATAAATTACCTTGATGAGCGGCTTTATAACCTACACCAACTAATTCTAATTGTTTAGTAAAGCCTTCTGTAACACCCTTAACCATATTGCCAATTAAAGAACGATACAAACCATGCATTGCTCTGTGACGAATTTGATCCGTTGGTCTTTTAAATTCAACTAAATTATCCTTAATTTCTACAATTATATCTCTATCAATTGCTTGCTTTAATTCGCCTTTTGCTCCTTTAACGGTAACAACATTATCTTTTCCTAAGGTGATAGTTACACCACTTGGAATTTCTACCGGCTTTTTACCTATACGTGACATAGTATTTATTTGTTTATTTTTCTAACCGATCAGCCTCTTATAGGTTCGGCTTAATGTATTAGAAAATAGTTATTTAATTATTAATAGATATTACACAATACTTCTCCACCTACGTTTTGAGCTCTTGCTTCTTTATCTGTCATTACTCCTTTAGATGTAGAAATAATAGCTACCCCTAAACCATTTTTTACTCTTTTAAACTCTTCTGGCTTAGCATAGCTACGTAAACCCGGACGGCTTACTCTTTCTAAACTTTGAATAACAGGCAATTTACTTACCGCATCATACTTTAGAGCTATTTTAATTACGCCTTGTTTTTTATCTTCTTCAAATTTGTATTTAAGTATATACCCTTTATCATACAAAATTTCAGTAATACGCTTTTTTAAATTACTTGCAGGAATTTCCACTACACGGTGATTAGCCATTTGTGCATTTCGAATTCTTGTTAGATAATCTGCGATTGGATCAGTAACCATTGTTATGTTCGTTAAATGAATTAAAAATTTTATTTACAATGCGATATCCTTATTAGGTTGTTCGCTTTTTGTTGATGATTATTCGTTTTTCGAGTAACCGTCAACGTTTCCAGTCAATTTTTTACCAGCTAGCTTTTTTAACACCTGGTATTTTACCTTCTAGAGCCATATCTCTAAACATGTTTCTACTTAAACCAAAATGTCTCATATATCCCCTAGGGCGTCCAGTTAATTGACAACGATTTTTTAACCTTACTGGAGATGCATTTTTAGGAAGTAAATCCAACCCTGCATAATCACCAGCTGCTTTTAAAGCTGCTCTTTTATCAGCATACTTTGCAACGATTTTTTCACGTTTTCTTTGTCTGGCTTCTATTGATTTTTTTGCCATGTTATTATTTAAGTTTTACTTTTTAATGTTTTTGAATGGCATACCTAACTCTTTCAATAATTCGAAAGCTTCTTCATTAGTGTTTGCTGTTGTAACAAAAGTGATATCCATACCAGTAATTTTATTTACTTTATCTATATCAATTTCTGGAAAAATAATTTGCTCGGTAACACCTAAGGTGTAATTACCTCTACCGTCAAATGCTTTATCGTTAACTCCTTTAAAGTCACGTACACGAGGTAACGAAACAGAAACTAAACGATCTAAAAATTCATACATTTTTACGCCACGTAAAGTAACTCTAGCCCCAATTGGCATAGCCTTACGCAACTTAAAGTTTGAAATATCTTTTTTAGATAATGTTGCTACTGCTTTTTGACCAGTAATATTGCTTAATTCATCAACAGCAATATCAATAAGCTTTTTATCGTTTACCGCTCCGTTTACACCGCGGTTTAAACAAATTTTTGAAAGCTTTGGTGCTTGCATTAAAGTTTTGTAGCCAAACTTTTTCATTAAAGCTGGTACAACGTCCGATTTGTATTTGTCTGCTAATCTAGCAGAGTTTATTGTAGTACTCATTATTTGATTACCTCCCCTGATTTTTTAGAGATTCTAACTAGTTTACCGTTTTCTCTAGTGCGTTTTGCTTTAGTAGCCTCACTAGTTTTAGCATCCCACAACATTACATTACTGATAGCAATAGGCGCTTCTTTTTTTATAATACCACCTTTTGTATTTTGGGCAGATGGTTTAGTGTGTTTGGTAATAATATTTACCCCTTCAACTAAAACTTTTGCTTTATCCAAAATAACTTCCAATACTTTACGAGGCTTTTTTACATCTTTATCTTCACCTGTAATTACTACAACGGTGTCGCCTTTTTTAATATTGTATTTTGGTTTAAATCTTGTACTCATAATATTTTAATTTGCCTATTCGTAATTTATTAATTTATAGAACTTCTGGTGCCAAAGAAATAATTTTCATGTACCCTTTATCTCTTAACTCTCTAGCTACTGGCCCAAAAATACGTGTACCTCTTGGCTCATCTGAGTTATTTAATAACACTACTGCGTTATCATCAAAACGAATATATGAACCATCTTTACGACGTAACTTGTTAGTTGTACGTACGATAACGGCTTTACTTACCGTTCCTTTTTTTACACCCCCAGCTGGCATAGCATCTTTTACAGTTACTACAATTTTATCACCTATTCTAGCATAATCCTGTCCGCTATTACCTAACACTCTAATACACAACACTTGCTTTGCACCACTGTTGTCTGCTACGTTTAATCTACTTTCTTGCTGAATCATTTTATTTTGTTTTAACGTACTATATACGATGTATACTGTACTGAATACTAACTACTATTTTACTTTTTCAACTACTTCAACTAATCTCCAAGTTTTTGTTTTACTTAAAGGACGGCTTTCCATAATTTTTACGGTATCACCAATGCTACACTCATTTTTTTCGTCATGAGCATGAAACTTTGTAGATTTTTTTACGAACTTACCATATAAAGGATGTTTTACTTTCCTTTCTACCATAACAGTAATGGTTTTATCCATTTTATTACTGGTTACTAAACCTAGTTTCGTTTTTCTTAAATTTCTTTCGACCATCATTGTTACTACTTTTATTGGTTATTAAAACCCTAATTGCTTTTTTCTTAATGCCGTTTTTAAACGAGATATATCTCTTCTCAACGTACGAATACTTTGAGGATTTTCTAAAGGAGATATAGCATGAGCAAACGTAAGTTTCTTCATACGTAATTCATCTTCTTTAATTCTTGCTTGCAAATCAGTTTCGTTTAATGTACTGATGCTTTTTATAAAATCAACTTTCTTTGACATCTTATCTCAGATTGAATAGTTCTTAATTAATTAAGCTTGATAATCGTGACGAATAACAAACTTTGTTAGTATAGGTAATTTTTGTGCTGCTAATGCAAATGCATCTTTTGCTACTTGCATGGGTACACCATCTGCTTCAAAAATGATTCTTCCTGGCTCAACAATTGCTGCCCAACCCTCTGGATTACCTTTACCTTTACCCATCCTTATTTCTGCAGGCTTTTTGGTAATTGGTTTATCAGGGAAAACTCTTATCCAAACATTTCCTTCTCTTTTCATACTACGAGTCATTGCCTGACGAGCACTTTCAATTTGACGATTGGTTAACCAAACGCTATCTAATGCTTTTAACCCAAAAGTTCCAAAAGACAAGGTAGCTCCACGTTTGGTGTCGCCTTTCATCTTACCTTTTTGTGTTTTTCTGTGTTTTACTCTTTTTGGTGATAACATTGTTATTCAATTTGCTATTTCAATAATGTGCTGGTGTGTTATTAACACAACCATACACTTTTAAATTTGTTATTATCTTCTTCCTCCAGCACCACCACGGTTTGCACCGCCGCCGCTATTTCCACCACCTCTTCTATCTCCACCTCTTCTATCTCCACCTCTATCATCTCTTCTTTCAAAATTTCCACCTTGTCTTTCCCCACCTTCTTTAGCACCATGGATAAAATTTGGATTTAAATCTCTTTTGCCCAAAACCTCTCCTTTACAAATCCATACTTTAATACCAATTTTACCATACACTGTTAATGCAAATACACTAGCATAATCAATATCCATACGTAAGGTATGTAAGGGTGTACGTCCTTGTTTTATTTCTTCACTACGTGCAATTTCAGCTCCACCTAAACGGCCACCTACTTTTACTTTAATACCTTCGGCACCCATACGTAATGCAGAAGCTATTGACATTTTAATAGCACGTTTGTAATTGATACGATTTTCTAATTGACGAGCAATAGTATCGGCTACAATTGCAGCATCTAACTCTGGTCTACGAATTTCTAAGATGTTAATTTGTACATCATCTTTACCACATAATTTCTTTAACTCTTCTTTAATTCTATCAACCTCTCCACCACCTTTACCAATAATGATACCTGGTTTAGATGTGTGAATAGTTACGATTAATTTGTTAAGAGTACGCTCAATAACAATTTTAGCAATACCGCCTTTGTTAATACGGGCATTTAGATAGTTTCTAATTTTATTATCTTCTATCAATTTTTTAGGATACTCTGTTTTGCTTGCAAACCAGTTACTATCCCATCCACGGGTTATGCCTAATCTAGCGCCTATTGGATTTACTTTTTGACCCATTGTATATTATTAAATCGTTTAATTAATTTTTTATTGTTTTTGTATCTACTATAACCGTTACATGATTGCTACGCTTACGTACTCTATAACCTCTACCTTGTGGTGCAGGACGCATACGCTTGATGACTCTTGCTCCGTCAACCATAATAGTTTTTACAATCAATCCAGCTTCATCACCACCTTCGTTTTTTTGTTTCCAATTGTTGATGGCACTCATTACTAATTTGCGTAACGGAACTGCAGGATGCTTTGGATTGTGCTCCAATACAGCCATTGCTTTTTCTACTTCCATTCCGCGAATTAAATCGACCAACAAACGCATTTTACGAGGCGATGTGGGATAATTGTTCAATTTTGCTACTGCTTCCATTTTTATTATTTTGGTTTACAAGTTTAGGAGATTAGTGGTTTAGACTTATATCTCTTTAACCTTTCAACTAATTATGATATTTTTTTACTTGAGTGTCCTCTAAAGTTTCTTGTTGGTGCAAACTCACCTAATTTATGACCTACCATAAACTCGGTAACATACACAGGAATAAATTTATTACCATTATGTACTGCAAAAGTTTGTCCTACAAAATCCGGGGTAATTGTACTTCTTCTACTCCAAGTTTTAATAACTCCTTTTTTAGACTTTCCTTCAATCATTGCAAAAACTTTTTGCTCAAGTTTCGCTTCGATGTAAGGACCTTTTTTTAATGAACGAGGCATATTTATTTTAAATTTTATAAGGTGATGGTTAACTATTTTGTTACTGTGATCACTTTATGTTTTATAATTGTTTATTTGCTATTGCTAGCCATTTTAACTTTTACTATTTTCGAATTACTTACTTAATTTTTTACCATTTCTTCTTTGTATAATCATCTTATCAGATCCTTTACCTCTTGTACGTGTAATTTCGCCTTTTGCATACTTACCAGTGCGGCTACGAGGATGACCTCCACTTGCTCTACCTTCACCACCACCCATCGGATGATCTACTGGGTTCATGGCTACTGCTCTTGTACGTGGACGAATACCTTTCCAACGGTTACGACCAGCTTTACCCATGCTCTCCAAATTATGATCGCTATTGCTTACTACACCTACTGTGGCATAACAATTGATTAATACTTTTCTTAACTCACCGCTAGGCATTTTAAGTACTGCATATTTCTCTTCCTTATTACTTAATTGAGCCGATGTACCTGCACTACGTACTAACTTACCTCCTTGACCAGGTTGCATTTCAATATTATGAATGTTAGTACCCAAAGGCATATTTTTCATCATTAAAGAATTGCCTAATTCTGGTACAACTGCATCGCCACTTAAAACGGTTTGCCCTACTTGTAAACCTTGTGGAGCTAAAATGTATCTTTTTTCACCATCAGCAAAAACGATTAATGCAATAAATGCTGTACGGTTTGGATCGTACTCAATTGTTTTTACAGTAGCTGGTATATCTTTTTTGTTTCTTTTAAAATCTACCAAGCGATACATTATTTTGTTACCGCCTCCCATGTAACGCATACTTCTACGGCCTTGCACATTACGACCAGCCGTATTTTTTTGTGCTTCTACCAATGATTTTTCTGGAACATTGGTTGTTACTTCTGCATATGCATTTCCAATTCTCCAACGAGTACCGGCTGTGGTGGGTTTGTATTTTCTAAGTGCCATTTTTAATTATTTATTTCAACTTTTGCGGCAGTTGTTGCCATTCGTTAATTTATTTTTAAACTCCGCTGCTATACAAATCAATTGATTCGCCTTTTGCAATGGTTACAATCGCTTTCTTTTTTGACGGCTTACGGCCAACAATGTATCCTGCTTTTGTATATTTAGATTTAGCTTTTGATGGAACAACGATAGTGTTTACATTTTCTACTTGAACACCATAAAATGTTTCAATAGCTTTTTTAATCTCTAATTTGTTTGCCTTTTTATCAACCACAAATGAATAACGATTCAATTTTTCGGTTTGCTTATTTGCCTTTTCAGATAAAATTGGCTTTATTAATACATCAGACGCTTTCATTCTATTAATTTGATAATGTGATAATTAGCTAATATGCTAATTGAAAACTCTTATTTTATTTTTTTTTGTTAATTAGCTAATTATCGAATTAGCTAATTGGCTTATTATTTATGCTTCTGCTTCATTTGCAGCAAATATTTTTGCTGCACCTTCTGAAAATACTAATACGTTAGCATTTAATATATCATAGGTATTTAAATCGCTTAATAACGTACCGTTTACTTTTGGTACGTTACGAAGACTTAAATAAAAATTATCGTTGTACTCTGGTAAAACAAATAATGCTTTTTTACCTGTTAAATTTAAACTGCTTAAAATAGTGGTAAACGATTTAGTTTTAGGTGCATCCATTTGAACATCTTCTAAAATAACAATACCATTTTCTTTTGCTTTGTAAGACAATGCACTCATTTTAGCTAAATCTTTAACCTTACGGTTTAATTTAATATCGTAAGCATGAGGTTTTGGCCCAAAAACAGTACCACCACCCTTGTATAAAGGGTTACGAAGGTTACCTTTTCTTGCACCACCAGTACCTTTTTGCTTGTGCAATTTTTTAGAAGAACCTTTAACTTCTGCACGGGTTTTTACTTTATGATTACCTTGGCGTTGTGCACCTTGGAATTGCTTTACAGCTAAGTAAATAACATGGTCGTTAGGCTCTATACCAAAAATTTCTTCTGGTAATTCAACAGTTCTTCCTGTTTTTTGCCCTTGTGTATTTAAAACGTCTACTTGCATTTTATTTTATTTTTTACCGACAAAATCGGTAGTAAATTATTTTTGTATTAAAACAATTGAACCATTATGACCTGGAACTGAACCACTAACTAGTATGTAATTTTTTTCTGCAAAAATCTTTACCACTTTAAGTCCTTTCATGGTTACTCTATCTTGTCCCATTCTACCACCCATACGCATTCCTTTAAATACACGACTAGCATCGGATGAGTTACCAATTGAACCTGGGGCTCTTTGACGATCATGCTGACCATGAGAAGCCTCTCCAACACCACTAAAACCATGACGCTTTACCACACCTTGAAAACCTTTACCTTTAGTAGTACCAACAACTTCAATGCTGTCCCCTTCAGTAAAAATATCCACTGTAATAGTTTCACCCACAGCTTTATCTGATTCGCTATTGCGTATTTCTTTGATTACTTTTTTAGGCGATGTTTGAGCCTTTGAGAAATGGCCAACTTCTGATTTAAGAGAGTGTTTCTCTTTTTTATCGCCAAATGCTATTTGTAGAGCATTATAACCGTCGGTATCAACGGTTTTCTTTTGTGTAATAACACATGGACCTGCCTCGATAATTGTTACTGCGGTTTGTTTACCTGCAGTATCAAATATACTGGTCATTCCAATTTTCTTTCCAATAATACTTTTCATTGTATTTTGTTTTTATCCAGCGCTCCTTTTTTGGCTTTGAAAGGTTAAGTTGAATTAACCTACCAACTCTATCAAAGGAGATAGATGTTCATTATTTTTTTTAAGATCTTAGCAAATGCTTTTCCGTTACATAACCTTGTTCGGCTATTCGGAAAGTTCATTATGCTTTGATTTCAACATCAACACCACTTGGTAAGTCTAACTTACTTAAAGCATCTACCGTACGGCTGCTGCTAGTGTAAATGTCTAATAAACGCTTATGTGTACACAATTGAAATTGCTCTCTTGCTTTTTTATTAACGTGAGGGCTACGTAATACAGTAAATATTTTTTTGTGTGTAGGCAAAGGAATTGGTCCTGTTACTACTGCACCTGTACTACGTACAGTTTTTACGATTTTTTCGGCAGATTTATCTACTAAGTTGTGGTCGTAAGACTGTAATTTTATTCTAATTCTTTGTGACATATTAAAAGAGCTTTTTTTAATTTGGAGTGCAAAGGTAAGGGTTGTACTTAACATAGCAAAGAGATTGAGTAATATTTTTGAGATATTTTATACTCCCTCCTAATTTATGCCCACCTAAACGAAAATTAGCTTTACTAATGCTGTTAAAAAGTTGATTTTTAATGCATTAAAAATAGTTTCGCCTTTTATAAACCCTTGATATTACGTTATTTAGTAAAATAAAAAAGTTTAGTGATGTGATCACTAAACTTTTTTTAAATGAATTGCTCCCTATTTTATTGTATCCCCGATTTTTTCATTTGTTGATTTTCCTCGTAAGTCATTACGCGGTAGCCAGTTTTAGGTGTATCAAATTTTGAGGTGGCTACAGCAGTAAAATCAATTTTACTTACGGTATAGTTAATTTTAGTTTTACCAGCTTCAATTTCGTATTGTATAGCCAAACCAGGTAAATCTTTAAAAGTATAATTATATTCTTTATTAGATACTACCACATCGGTGGTATAATATACATTAAAGGTTTTACCATTACTCATTTTAGCGATTGCCTTTTTACAGCTGTAACCGTTAATTTCTTTGGTTTCTGGCGAAAATTCAAACCTTACATTGCTATATGCTTTATTTTTTGTGTCCCAATTTTCTTTAGTTAGCGTAATCATTAATTTTTGACTGCTATATTCTTTCAATATTATAGCATTGCCCGTTTTTGAATCATAAATATTACTCTCGGTACCTAAAGCACTTACCATATCGGTTCGGCTTTTACTTCCTTTTAAATACACCGTTGTTGTAGCGCCATCTAATGCATCTGCCATTTGCGGCTCTTTATTAGCTGTATTTACAACTACATCATATACAATAGTGCCCTCACTCAATGTTTTTTGGGCAAAACTACTAACGGTTAAAAACATTAGTAAAACCATTAGTATGTTCTTTTTATTCATCATCTTTTGTTGTTTTTATAAAGATAAGAAAATCGTATGCCAGACTTTACTTATTATATTAAAAAAGACCTGCAACTTTTTTAAATAGTTGCAGGTCAGTATAATTTATTGTTTACTTTAACGTTTATTTGCCTTTATTCTTTAATTCTTGCACTTTTTTTTGTGTTTCCTGCATAGCCTGTAAACGTTCTGCAAATTTACTTTGCTTTACAGGCTTTTTCATATTTTCTGCTATTGCAGTACGTATTTTATCTGGATTGATAATATACTTTTGAATTAATATTTGTAACAATAAAGTAATGGTATTTGATACGGTATAATACCAAGTTAATGCAGATGGTAAATTATTGAATACCCCTAATAATAATACAGGGAAAATATAAGGCATATACTTCATTACTGGGTTAGTATTGTCTTGCATACTACTCATACTATAAATCGAAATTAATAAACTGGTAAGCGTAGCTGTTATAGTAAATAAACTTACATGATCGCCATAAAATGGGATATCGAACGGTAATTTTAATACTGAATCGTAAGCGGCTAAATCTTTTGCCCATAAAAAATTTTGTCCCCTTAAGGCTATATTACTTTGAAAGAAATAATACAAACTCATGAATATAGGAATTTGTAGTAGTGCCGGCAAACACCCACCCAATGGACTAACACCTGCAGATTTCCATAATTTCATTTGCTCTACACCAAACGCTTGTTGGTCAAACTCTTTAGTTTTTGCATTTGTATTTTTAGCTCTTAATGCATCTACCTCTGGTTTAAGTGCCTTCATTTTTGCTCCGCTCAAATAACTTTTATACAAAATGGGCGATGTTATTAAACGTATTAAAAGTGTAAGTAATAAAATTACTAACCCATAATTAGCCACATGGCTTCTTAAAAAATCCCAAATGGGTAATAAAAAATGACGATTTATATATTTTACAAAAGAGAATGGGCCACTACCATAAGGAACAATTTGTTGCATTTGATTACCATACTTTTTTAGTATGTTATAATCATTAGGTCCATAATACAATTGCAGCGGTATGGTGGCATTATTTGCAGGTACTGCTAATTTGCAAGTAGCTGTAGATTGTGAAACAATATTTAATGAATCGGCTGGTAATACCCAACTTATTTCGGCGGTTTGAAATTTATTTTTAGCAATTAATGTGTTTACAAAAAACTGTGGACTTACGGCTAACCAACTTACCCCTTTTTCAAATTTTTCATCTCCCTCTTTCATCATACTTGAAAAGTCGAACTTGTCGTTATTGAAATAACTTAATTTAGTTTGTTGCCTTTCGTAGCTTAAGGTTTTTTCTACCTGGGGCATTTCTGTTTGCCAAATTAAGTTAATGGTATTGTTTGTAAATAATTGATTTGCCCCATTAGCTACAATGTTAAAATCCAGCATATAATCATCTGGTTTAAGAGTGTATTGATGGGAAAGCTCATTCCCTGCACTATCTTTTAACGTAAACGATATACTTTGAGATTTATCGGCAATCTCTTTTTTACCGCCATTTACAAAAATTGCATCGCCAGATTTTATAACGGCATTAGTTCCTGCAATTATATCGTAACTAATTTTATTAAAATTTCCTTTTTGTAAAAACAATGGCTTACCATCGTAGGTTTTAAATTTCTTTAATTCAACCTCTTTAGGTTGACCACCTTTATTGGTAAACGTAATTTTAACTACCTCATTTTCTATGGTAACCAATTCTTCCTTAACATCGCTTGTAGGAAAACCTTTTTGAATTTGTAGTTGAGCCTGGGCTTTTTTAATACTATCTGTTTTTAAAGAATCTAGTACGGCAAGTTTAGGATCAACTTTTGGTTTTGTAGCTGCGACAGAATCTGCTTTTCTTTTCTCTTCTTTTTGATAGGCCTGTTGATTTTGATTATTAAAATACATCATTCCAAAAAGCAAAAGCCCTATTAATGAAAAACCTATAATCGTATTTTTATCTTTAAACATTTAACTATTTTTAAGTGGGCAAAGTTAGTGAGTTTTGGTTTACCGTTAGCAGTTAACGGTTGGCGGTTTACAGTTGGTAAATTTTAATTAAAAGTGGTAAATTTTGCATAGTTTTTGTATAAATCCACCATTTTTTAAATAAAAAACTCTCCATTTTTAAGGAGAGCTTTTTATTATACTAAGTAACTTGTTATTATTTTTTTGCAGCAGGTACAGCAGCTTTTGCAGCAGCAGGAGCAACCTTGGCAGCAGCAGTTTCTTCTTGCTTTAATTGACGAGTCATAGTTACAGAAGCAACCGGAATACGTGGAGAGTTCATAATTTCCATGTTATCGGCCTTAATATCTTGAATACGTACGTTTTCGTTTAATTCCAAGGCAGTTAAATCCATTTCAATGTTTTCTCTTAAATACTTAGGTAAGGTTTTTACCTTTACATTTTTAATTTTAAGTACTAATTTACCACCGGCTTTAACCCCAGCAGGTGTACCTGTAAATTTAAGTGGTAACGTTGCAATAACTTTTTTATCTTCTACTAACTCTAAAAAATCTACATGAATTAATGCATCGGATACTTTATCAAATTGTAAATCTTTAAGGATACAACGATACGATTTACCCTCTACCTTTATTTCAGCTAATTTAAATTCTGAAGTGTAAACGATTGATTTAAAAGATGCTGCAGGTGCAGAGAAGCTAACTTCTTTTTGGCCACCATAAATTACAGCTGGCACAAGTTGCTGAGAGCGAAGTTGGCGGGTGGCTTTTTTTCCGCTTTCGGTCCTCAGTTGTCCTTCGATTGTAATTGATTTCATTTTATTAAAATTTTTATTTTTGAGGTGCAAAAGTAGGGGAAAATATGCAATTAGCAATTGGCTAATTAGCAATTGCCCATTGCTTACTTCTTATTTGCCAACTTACTCCTCATAAATAATTCGTTGATACTTTTATTTTCAAAGGCATTACGTATGGTAGTTGCAAACAATTGGTCGGTACTTATAACTTTTATTTTACTATAACCCTCTTTAATAGGGATGGTATCGCAAACAACCAATTCTTCTAGTACACTATTTTGTATAGTTTCGTAGGCATTACCACTTAATACAGGATGGGTTATTAATGCCCGTATACTTTTAGCACCTTTCTCTTTTAATAATCCTGCACTTTTTGCTAATGTGCCTCCCGTATCACAAATATCATCCACTATTACTACATCTTTATCAGTAACATCGCCAATAACAACCATGCTAGCAATTTCATTTGCTCTTTTTCTGTGCTTATCACAAATAACCATTTCGCATTCAAAATAGGTAGCAAACTCTCTTATTCGATTTGCACTACCTACATCTGGTGCAGCAAAAATTAGGTTATCTAATTTCAAACTTTCGATATAAGGTAAAAAAACTGCTGAAGATTCAAGATGATCTACGGGAATATCAAAATAACCTTGAATTTGTGGTGCATGTAAATCCATTGTAATCACTCTATCTGCACCCGCAGCTGTTAACATATTGGCTACTAATTTACTACCAATAGCTACTCTGGGTCTATCTTTTCTATCTTGCCTTGCAAAACCATAGTAGGGAATTACGGCAATAACTTTATAGGCAGATGCTCTTTTTGCAGCATCAATCATTAACAACAACTCCATCATATTATCGGTTGGGGCAAAAGTGCTTTGTATTAAAAAAACAAATTTCCCTCTAATACTTTCTTCAAACTCTACATAAATTTCTCCATCGCTAAAGCGTTGAATTTTTACTTTACCTAATGCTTCACCAAATTTTGTTGCAATTTTTTCGGCAAGATATTTTGAGCCTGTACCAGAAAATAATTTTACAGATGTTTCCATTAATTTGTTGTTGTATGGTTAATTAAAGATGATTTTGTTGGATTTTTACGCCTTAGTAAGCACAAAGCACAACATTTGTTCTTGCAAATGTATCATTTACTTTTTAACCTTTATATTTGATATGATGGATAATTTCAACAACCCTTCCACATCTATAAAAAATTGGGCTATTGATGACCGGCCTAGAGAGAAGATGGTGCTTAATGGTGCCAATACCCTTAGTAATAGTGAATTGATTGCTATATTGATAAATAATGGTAGTAAAGAAAAAAGTGCTGTAGAGTTAGCTAAAGAAATATTACAGCTGGGTAGTAATAATTTGGTAGAGTTAGGAAAGCTATCGCTTAAAGATTTACAAAAAATAAAAGGTATTGGGCAAGCAAAGGCTATAACTATAGCGGCTGCACTTGAATTAGGTAATAGACGCCAAGTGGCTAGTACTTTAGATAAACCGGTGTTAAACTCCACCAAAAAAATAGGTAATTATTTACAGCCCCTACTTAAAGATTATAAATTTGAAGTTTTTGCTATTTTGTTTTTAAACCAAGCTTGTAAATTAAATCATTTTGAAATAATTAGTAAAGGGGGTATTACTGGTACAGTTGTAGACCCAAGAATAATTTTAAAGAAAGCATTGGAACATGATGCAACAAGAATTGTATTGTGCCATAACCACCCAAGTGGTAATTTAAACCCTAGCCGTGCCGATGAGGCAGTAACGCTTAAAATTAAACAAGCGGCAACTTATTTTGATATTCAAATAATGGACCATATTATTGTTAGTGAAGAGGGTTATTTTAGTTTTTCGGATGAGGGATTGTTATAATTACTCTTCTTTCTTTTTCTTTTTTGTGTACCTGTATAAATTTCTTTGGCTTTGTTTACGAGTTGTAAAAAATCGTTTTGCAAATAATTATCTGGCTTGTAACTTTCCAGTGTTATTGTTTCAATATCTAACCAATCAATATGCTTACCAAATTTTGATTGTTTTAATTTGTAAGAAAACATAGCAACCGCTGCAGCAAATTGATAATCGTTATGTATAGTTTTAAACTCTTCTAACTTATAAGGACAGTCGTATACTTTTGTAACTTGGGTTGTATCGTTACACAAACCATATTTTAAACTTAACGTTGCCATTGTTTGATTAGATAATGTTGATAACGCGTTAGTGTCAACAGGTTGTATTTCAAACAAGGCAAGGGTACTATTGCCACTTCCAATTTCGCCACCTTCCATATCTGTAGTACTGTCAGCTACTGCATCTCTTTTATTATCGAACCCAATTAACTTATACTCTTTTACCAATTCAGGATTAAATTGTACGTTCATATAAACATTGTCTGCTACTGCATAAAAAGTTTGTGTTAGTTCTTTTACCAATACTTTTTCGGCTTCGGCAATATTATCTAAATAAGCATAGTTACCATTACCTCGTTTTGCTAATGTCTCTAATTTACTATCTTTAAAATTACCCATTCCTACACCTAAGCAAGTAAGATAAACTCCTTTTTGTCGTTCCTTTGTAATTAAATCATCCAAATCTTTTTCGGAGGTAATGCCTACATTAAAATCACCATCTGTACAAAGTACTACTCTATTATTCCCATCTTTAATAAATGTATGTTCCGCTAAACGATAGGCTGTTAAAATTGCTGCTTCCCCTGGGGTATCACCCATTGCTTCTAACTCCTCTATTCGTTTTATAATTTTCTCTTTTTCGGCTCCACCAGTTGGGGGTAGCCATACTGCCACAGTACCACCATAAATTACAACCGACATGGTATCTTTATCTCTTAAATTTTTTACAAAAAGTTGAAAGGCGGCTTTTAATAAAGGGAGCTTATTGGGCATGTCCATGCTTCCCGAAGCATCTACCAAAAAAACAAAATTACCAGAAGGCACTTTTTCTAAATCTAGCTTTTGTGCATTTACGTTTATATAGAGCAATTGGCTTGCTTGGTTCCAAGGGCAATTGGTTAATTGAGATTCAATATTAAAAATATCTTTTTTTTCAGGTTGCTTATAATGTAAATTAAAATAGTTAATTAATTCTTCGGTACGAAGAGCATCTGGAGGCACTGTACTTCCTAAATTTAAAAACCTACGTACATTACTATACGAGGCTTTATTTACATTTAATGAAAATCCAGTGCTATTAAATTCACTAGCATGTACAAAATCGTTTTCTACAATTTGAAAGTAGGTTTCCTCATCAACAAACCATTTTAGTCTTGCATTTTGTTGCAAATTTTTTGTTACCGATATTAATTTGGGCTTACTTTTATTTGCGTTAGATGATGATACTTTTAAAATAAAATTTTGCCATACGTCAGATTGTATTTTTATAGTTTTAGTTTCGTAACCTTCTTGAGATATGGTTGCGCTATCCACTAATGTGTGTGTAGTAATGCCAAAACCACCAGAACTACCAGAATAGTATAATTGCTTAGATGTGTGTAGAAAAATTTTAGCGTTTTGTAACGGTTGATTTTTTTCGTCTCTTACCTCTCCACGTAAATAGTATTGGGCATTAGCAAAATTTGCTAATAGTAAAAGGCATACAATATGTGTTATTTTTTTTAACAAAGACAATGTTCGTTGTTAAAGTAAAAAATATTTTCTATATAGACAATTTATTACCCAAAAATGATGCCTTTGAGTGAATTTATTATTCAACAAGCCTATAAATTTCCTTAAGATTACGTCCAAGTCCATCATAATCAAGCCCATACCCCAATAAAAATTTATTAGGCACTTCAAAACCCAAATAATCAATGGTTACTACAAATTGCAATGCTTCTGGCTTATGAAGTAAGGAGGCTATTTTTAAAGTAACGGGCTGTTGATTAATTAATTGCGGCAAAAATGCATGTAAAGTTTTGCCTGTATCTACAATATCCTCTACGATTATTACGTGCCTATCGGTTAAAGGAATATCTAACCCAATTGAGGTAATTACATTGCCTGTACTTTTTGTGCCCTTATACGATGCTAGTTTTATGAAACAAATTTCGGCATCAATAGTAAGCTCTTTAAATAAATCAGAAGCAAACATAAAAGAACCATTTAAAATAGCTATAAACAAGGGTCGCTTACCTGCATAATCTATATTTAACTGCGCTGCTATTTTTTTAATTTGTTCATTTATTTGTGTTGCAGTAATGTATGGTTCGAATGTTTTATCAAAAACTTGTATTTGCATTGTATAAATTTTATTCGCTAATTTTTAATTGTTGTCCTATTCTTAAACTGTCGCTTGTTAATAAATTCCAAGTACGTAATTGATCAACCGTAATGTTATATTTTTTTGCTATACTATATAATCCTTCTTTTGAAGCTACTGTATGTAAATTATTTTTTTGCGATGTATTTATTTTATCTTTTGGTTTTAACCACAATTTGGTACCGCTTGGTAAAATGCGGTTTTCGCTTAGTTTATTATAAGCAAGTAAGTATTGCAATTGAATACCACTTTTTTGTGCTACATCAAAGGTGCTTTCCCCTTTTTGTGTTAGATAAAATTCTCTATCCCCAATCTTATCTTTTTTTTGTAAAAAAACATATTGGTCTTTTGCTAAAAGACCATCTTCTGCAAGTTCGTTAAACTCTAACAATTTACTTAATGAAATATTATTTTTAGTTGCAATAACTAATAGAGATGTTCCTTTATTGGCTAATACGCATTTTGTTCCATTAACTTTTACTACTGTATTCGATACATCTAACGTACTTAAATTAGCTTCGTCATTTTCTAAAATAACTTTATTCTCTTTTTTTGCATCATCTTCAAATTGGCTAGCATCATATTTTGGAGCATTTGCTGCAGCACCTAGTGTATATTGTTGCAAATTATATTTTTCAATATTACTTATTACAATTTCCGGATAACGAGGGTTAGTTGCATATCCAGCTTTTTTTAGCCCGTAAGCCCAACCTTTATAATCGGTTATATCTAACGTAAATAAATTGCCGTAACGTTGATTATTTCGTAAAAAATTACTGTGATCTCTGTAACTATCTTCAGCTGTTTTATACACCCTAAAACATTCGCCAATAGCATCATCATCATGCGATACGCCACCTGCTGTCCAGCTCGTTTTACATTTTATTCCAAAATGATTATTTGATTTTTTTACCAAAACACTATTGCCACTTTCGCTTTCTAAAATACCTTGTGCAAGTGTAATGGCCGCTGGTACACCCATACGTTTCATTTCTCTTATAGCAAGTTCTTTATATTTTTCTACATATTGGACTGCAGTAAGCTCTTGTGCAAAAATATTTTGTGCACAAAACAAATAAGCTATCAATAGTAATCTTTTCATTTTATAATTTTTTTATAAGCAACAACCCATCTCTTACCGTAAGCAAAGCTTGTTCTACTCTTTTATCATTAGCAACATACTCATTAAATTCATGTATTGCTTTTGCATTTTTGCCAACAACTTCATTTTCTAAAACCTGTCCATGAAACAATACATTATCTGCAATTATCCAACCACCTGTTTTTACATTAGGTAAAATTAATTCGTAATAGTTAATATAGTTTGTTTTATCTGCATCTATAAAAACTAAGTCCCATGTTTGGGTTAATGTTGGAATAATTTCTATTGCATTACCAATATGTACTATTATATTTTTTGCATTAGCCTTATCAAAAAACTGTTGTGCTATTTTTGCATCCTCGTCTCTTAGTTCGATTGTATGTAAAACTCCATTGAGTTGCAAGCCCTTGGCTAAACACAATGCACTAAAGCCGGTAAATGTGCCAATTTCTAATACATTTTTGGGTTGAACCATACAGCTAAAAAACTCTAACACTTTTCCTTGAACATGACCACTTAACATATGTGCATGTGGATGATGTTGAAGTGTGTATTCTTCTATTTCGGTTAACACATCATCTATTAACGATGTATTTTTTTTTGCATAAGCTTCTACAATATGGTTAACTAATTCCATTAAAAATTTGGTACTAGAGTACTCGTTTTATAATAATTTAATAGAAAGTCTACTACCTCATCGGCAGTATCAAATAAATGAATTAAATCTAAATCCTCTGGATTAATATTATGTTCAGCCTCTCCCATCGTTTCTTTAATCCATTTTATTAAGCCACCCCAGTAGCTTTTACCTACCAGTATCATGGGGCTTTGTTTAAATTTACCTGTTTGTATTAACGTTACTACCTCAAAAAACTCATCCATTGTACCAAAGCCACCGGGCATCATTATAAATCCTTGGCTATATTTTACAAACATTACTTTACGTACAAAGAAGAAGTCGAAGTTTAAATTTTTATCTCTATCAATATAAGGATTGGCATGTTGTTCAAAAGGCAATTCAATATTTAACCCTACAGATTTACCTCCTGCAATTGATGCTCCTTTATTTGCAGCTTCCATTATTCCTGGGCCTCCACCAGTAATAATTCCAAAACCTTCCTCAGCAAGGCGTTGAGCAATTTCAACAGTTAATTCGTAATACTTATTACCCGGCTTTGTTCTTGCGCTTCCAAATATTGTTATACATGGTCCTATTTTATTTAACGTTTCAAAACCATCTACAAACTCTGCCATTATTTTAAATATTTGCCAGCTACTATGTGCTTGGCTTTCTTTCCACTGACGCTCTTTAGCTAAATTAATTTCTCCGTTCATTTTTATAGTTTATTTATTTAAAAGTAAAGCCATTTTTCATTTAGCGTAAAATGAAAAATGGCAGTTACTAACTATGTAAAAATACTGAATTATTTTAAAGTACTATTATCTGCTTTGCTAAACAATTGTAAAATTTTAATGCACCAAACCACTCATTGTCATTTTTTCTGCATCCGTTTCAGCTTGCAATTCCACATTATCACCTTTGTATGATATTACTAACAAGCCTAAAAATGTTATTATCCCATTTATTAAAATCAATTCATATCCTATTTTATACCCATTGAAAATACTTGCTGATACATTTTGAAGGCCTAGAGAAACATGCAGCTTTTTTTCGTACCACTCTGGGCTGCTAAGCATATCTATAAACAAAGCTATGAATGGTGCAACAATACATACTAGCCAAATTAATTTTTGTTTCAATTTTCTTTTGGTAAGAATACCAAATGCAAACAAGCCTAGCAATGGACCATAAGTAATGCCTGCAAACTTTAAAATAAAATCAATAATAGATTTATCATTAATCAGTTTATAAATTATAACCATTAAAAAGAAAACAAAAGCAAACGTAAAATGTACTTTAAGTCGAGTACGTTTTTTTTCTTTCTCTGTATTGGTACTTTTTTGCAAACCCAATATATCTATACAAAAACATGAAGTGAGAGATGTGATAGCACCATCTACACTTGGGAATAGTGCAGATATTAAAGCAATGATAAATAGTACCCCTATTGACTTTCCTAACGCATCTCCTAATGCTATTGTAGGAAATAAATCATCGGGAGCTACCTGAATATTATTAGTAGTAGCATATAAGTAAAGTACCCCACCCAAAAACAAAAATAAAAAATTTACAACCAATAATACGCCACTTAACGTCATCACATTTTTTTGTGAACTAGCTAACGTTTTTACACTTATATTTTTTTGCATCATCTCTTGGTCAAGCCCTGTCATAGCTATGGTAATGAACATTCCGCCTATTATATGCTTTAAAAAAAATCTACTGTCGTTTACATCAGTATTAAAAATAGTAGTATACCCTTTTTCATTCATTGAGGACAATGCATCACCAAAATCTAGCCCAAGTGCCTTTATGATAACCAAAATACATATTACCAACCCTAAAAGCATTCCCGTTGTTTGTAATGTATCCGTATAAACAATTGTCTTTACTCCACCTTCAAAAGTATATAATA
>Ga0209596_1000113_pt1 | contig 70754 bp, 62 predicted proteins | sample M_130807_MF_Meta_FD_187314 | JGI IMG/M metagenome (GOLD analysis project Ga0209596, IMG submission 187314) | Freshwater microbial communities from Lake Montjoie, Canada to study carbon cycling - M_130807_MF_MetaG (SPAdes) (version 2) | ecosystem: Environmental > Aquatic > Freshwater > Lake...
AAAATTAAATAGTACATGGCAAATCATTCGGCTACCAAAAAAGATATTAGACAAGCAACTAAACGTCGCGATAGAAACCGTTATTATGGTAAAACTACCCGTAACGCTATCCGTGAATTGAAGATCGTAGATGATCAAAAAGTGTTTGACGAAAAGTTACCTAATATCATTTCTCAAATTGATAAATTAGCAAAACGTGGCATTATCCACAAGAACAAAGCAGCTAATTTAAAAAGCAAATTAGCTAAGCATACTGCTGTTAAAGCAACTGCCTAGTCACCTACTTACGTAAGTTATAAAGCTATTATACCCATCCCGCCCCGAGTAATCGGAGCGGGATTTTTTTTATGTATCTTCGCGCCATGACTGAAAAAATCCTCATCCTAGACTTTGGAAGCCAATATACGCAGCTTATAGCGCGTGCCGTAAGAGAAGCCAACGTATATTGCGAGATTAAGCCCTTTAATACTACCATTGAATTTGATAGTACCTTAAAAGGTGTCATTTTAAGTGGGTCTCCAGCCAGTGTAAATGAAGCGGATGCCCCCAATGTTGCCATAGACGCTATTTTAGCAAAATTGCCGGTTTTAACGGTATGTTATGGCGCACAACTCAGTGCTAAAAATTTTGGCGGCAAGGTGGAAAAATCAAATAAAAGGGAATACGGTCGTGCTCAATTACGTATCCAGAAACAGGATGTCATTTTCAAGGGCATCCCCGATAATAGCCAAGTTTGGATGAGCCACAGCGACTCCATAACACAGCTTCCAGACCATTTTGAATTATTAGCCGATACAGATAGTATTCCAGTAGCTGCCTTTAGAAAAAAGCAGGATGACGGCAATAGCCTACACGGATTTCAATTTCACCCCGAAGTATACCATTCAACAGAAGGCAAGAAGATGATTCAAAACTTCTTGGTGGAAATATGTGGATGTCAGCAAAATTGGACCCCTTCTTCATTTGTACAAGAAACGGTAGATAAGCTTAAGGCACAAATTGGAGACGCTCATGTAATTATGGCTTTAAGTGGAGGGGTAGATAGTACGGTTGCAGCCACCCTTATTCATAGAGCTATTGGCAATCGATTACATGGCATATTTGTAGACAACGGGGTACTTCGAAAAAATGAATTTCAAGACGTATTAGATATCTATAAGACCCTAGGTTTAAATGTAACTGGCATAGATGCCAAAGACATGTTCTATAAAGGCTTAGCTGGTAAGTCTGAGCCTGAAGAAAAGAGAAAAATTATAGGAAAACTATTTATAGATGTATTTCAAGTAGAAGCCTCTAAAGTATTGGAAGCTAAGTTTTTAGGTCAAGGTACAATTTATCCTGATGTAATTGAGAGTGTAAGTGTTCATGGACCATCTCAAACCATTAAATCGCATCATAATGTAGGAGGTTTACCCGATACCATGCACCTAAAATTAGTGGAGCCTCTTAGGTATTTATTCAAAGATGAGGTAAGAAAAGTAGGCCTTGAATTAGGCATCCCTGCCGACTTAATTAATAGACATCCTTTCCCTGGACCAGGTTTAGCAATTCGTATTTTGGGAGATATTACTCCTGAAAAAGTTGCCTTACTTCAAGCAGCCGACCATGTGTATATGAATGCTTTAAAAGAATTTGATTTATACTCAAAAGTATGGCAGGCTGGAACCATTTTACTACCAGTAAAAAGTGTGGGTGTAATGGGAGACGAACGAACCTATGAATTCACTATTGCACTTAGAGCAGTAACATCTGTAGATGGTATGACCGCAGATTGGGCACATCTACCTTACGAGTTCTTAGCACATGTAAGCAATGCCATTATCAATGAAGTTAGAGGCATTAATAGAGTCGTTTACGATATTAGCAGTAAACCACCAGCTACCATTGAGTGGGAATAGCGATGCCCTTACGTATAAGTTGCGAAACTTTGAATTAATTATAAAATATATTAATCAACTAATTGATATTAAATACTTTATAATAGTTTAATTCAACTTTTTCTTTAAACTAGTAATTTGATCCTGTAAATTATTCACTACACCGGCTAATTGATCAACATTCCACATAGGTTGTGCCCCTGCTTTATGTATAATATAGACTGCTTTCCATATCTCCACTATATCCGTAGCATTTACTTGATATGGCTCGTATAAAGGATTATCACTCAACAAAGTAAGTCTATCTCCATGACCATCATTTGGCCTATCATCATTCGTAATAATACGCTTATAAACAACCCCGTCAGAATTGGATACAACGATGTAAGTATTGCTATTTTTTACCTCTTTAAAGCTCGCTACCTTCTCTCCCACAATCACACTTCCGCTTGGCGTTGGTAACATACTATCCCCTATGATTTCAAATGCACGATAGTCACCTGGTGCTAACATAGGCAAAGTGAAAGTATTTAACTCGTCCAAGAATTCAGGATCGGCATAACCGGCTAAATACCCTGCAGCTGCCTTTACAGGCACAAAGGGAACGATAGGCGCCAATGACTTAGACTTATCTGATTTAAGGGCACGACGGCGCTCTAAATAACTATTACCACTACTGCCTTCTTCAGCCCCATCCATGGATCCCATTTCGGATAAGTCCTGGAATAAGAACTGCTCCAAATTGATGGAGAATAAGGAACAAATAGTTTCCATTACTTCCAATCTTGGTTCTGCGCGTTCTTCTTCATAAGCACCCACTAAGGAACGCTTAATTTGAAGCTGATTGGCCATTTCTTCTTGTGTCCATTCGCGCTGCTTTCTGATGTATTTTAAATTCTTTCCTGCGTATGACATAACTAATTATTTTAGTGCAATTTACTAATAATTTTAGTATTACCAAATTATTTCATACTTTTTTTAGTATTTCTTTAAAATAGTTTTGATGACTAAAATGGTAGAGCCTCCCCTTTTTCAAATCGGTATCTTATTTTGTTTCAATACCCGATGTTGGTAACTTGCAGTATGGCAAAGAGCAAAGTAGAAAAACCAGTTATTTTAATTACCAATGATGATAGTATTAGCGCCCCAGGAATCAAGGCACTAGTAGAAGCCGTAAAAGACCTTGGCAAAGTAATTGTAGTTGCTCCCGATAAACCTCAAAGTGGAATGGGCCATGCTATTACGCTTGGTCATCATTTAAGGTTACAAAAAGCACATATTGTTGATGGCGTGGAAGCTTATACTTGCAGTGGAACCCCTGTAGATTGCGTAAAATTAGCCGTAGACAAAGTTTTGCATCATAAACCTACTATTTGCTTAAGTGGAATAAACCATGGAGCCAATCATTCTATTAATGTCATTTACTCAGGAACGATGTCTGCCGCATTAGAAGCGTCTATTGAAAGTATTCCAAGTATTGGCTTTAGCCTTTTAGATCTAAGTATTGATGCAGATTTTACAGCTGCACAACATTATGCTCGCATTATCGTAAAGCAATTACTAGCAGATAAAAAATTAGATAAACATCTTTGTTTAAACGTAAATATTCCAAAAGTGGCAACGAGCTTGATCAAAGGGATTAAGATTTGCAAACAGTCTTATGCAAAATATGATGAAAAGTTTGTTGAAAGAACCGACCCACATGGTAAAAAATATTATTGGTTGACTGGCGAGTTCGTCAATTTTGATAAATCAAAAGACACCGACGTCTGGGCATTAAAAAATAATTATGTAAGTGTGGTACCTGTTCAGTTTGACTTGACCAATCATATCCTAAAAGAAAAGTTAACAAAAAAATGGAAGTGGTAAAAGACAATTATATATTCGGCGTTTTTATTGGCTTATTAATGCCCTTCCTAGGCTTTTTTGGATTTTACCAATGGAAATTTAGCTTATTCACTGTTCAAGAGTTTCTTGATTTGTTAAACCAACAAAAGTCAATATTATCTGCCATGATAAGTATCTCCTTACTTATTAATGGTGTGGTGCTTACTTACTTTTTTCAAAAGCAAAAAGATAAAACTGCTAAAGGCATATTTTTTACTACTTGTATTTACGCAATCATTGCCATTGCGTCTAAATGGTTTTTATAAATGAAATATTATATCATTGCTGGTGAAGCCAGCGGAGACTTACACGGCGCCAACTTAATCAAATCTATTAAGTCAATGGATCAGCAGGCAGTAGTGCAATGCTGGGGTGGCGATTTAATGCAAGCAGCTGGAGGAAATGTAGTAAAACATTATAGAGACTTAGCCTATATGGGTTTTGTAGAAGTGGTTTTAAATCTTTCGACCATTTTAAATAATATTCGTTTTTGCAAAAAAGATATTGTTGCCTTTGCCCCTGATGTACTTATTTGTATAGATTATCCAGGCTTTAATTTAAGAATTGCAAAATGGGCTAAGGAACATAAAATTAAAGTGGTTTACTTTATTGCTCCACAAGTTTGGGCTTGGAAAGAAAACAGAGTACCTGCGATGCGCGCAAGTATTGATAGGTTATTATGCATACTTCCATTTGAAAAAAAATATTTTAAAGATCGTTGGGATTGGGAGGTAGATTATGTGGGACATCCCTTAATGGAAGTAATCGATGCTCAACAAAATCTTCCACATCCCCTACCTGCAATTCAAGGACAAAATATAATTGCATTGCTTCCTGGAAGCAGAAAGCAAGAAATTGAAAAAAAATTACCCCTCATGCTGAGTGTGGCCATTCATTTTCCCGCCTATCAATTCGTAGTGGCGCAAGCACCTGGTTTAAATGATGAATGGTTTAATGCCTTAATTGCCCCTCAATTAAATGTACATGTTGTAAAAGCAAGCACTTACGCCTTACTTCAGCATAGTAAAGCAGCGCTAGTAACAAGTGGGACGGCTACCTTAGAAACAGCATTATTGAATGTACCTCAGGTAGTTTGTTATAAAGGAAGTGCTATCACTTATGCCTTGGCGAAAAGATTTGTAAAAATTAAATTTATCGCATTAGTAAATTTGATAATGGAGAAAGAAGTGGTGAAAGAATTAATACAGGATAATTTAAATACAGAAAGCTTAGTGATTGCATTAACGGACTTGCTTGAAGATGCAACAACGCAAAATCAAATACAATCCGATTATACTACTTTAAGAAATAAATTGATGTCTGGCGAAAAAGCAACGGATGTTGCTGCTGAAATTATCATGGAAACAATTCAGAAAAAATAAGCACTCCGAATTATCCAGTTTCTTTACTTGAAATAAGGAAGTATTACAAATCTGAAAAGCATTACTATTAATCCAACCAGAAACATGATTAATGAAATACGATTCATCCCATGCATTGCTTTCATCATCCCAGATCTTTGTTGATTAGGATCACGCTTTACTATAAATAAGTACTCCCCAATTTGTCTTAAAAATTTCATAGGTTTCTTTTTGTAAAAATAGTTGTTTTATGTAAACCAATTTCAATTATTTAACAACCGAATAAGCTTTTTTGCTTAATTAAAATGCAGTATTAATACTTGAAAATAGAGTGTTTGTTGTTTATAATTTTATATGAATCAAAAAAAAATAAAATGAAAAACAGATTATTCCCAATTTTAGTAGCAACTCTATCATTACTGGCTTGTCAAAAAGAAGATACTATAGCAATAAAAATAGAACCCTCCCTTCAAGCGTTCAAAACGGATAAAATAGTACAAGAATTTATAAATTATAACGAAAGTTTTATCAATAATATGGGCAGCCCCAATAATGAAAGCATACAACTATTAAAAAAGATAAGCTTGAATAATAATGAACAAATAAAACTTTCAAAATTAGTAGGCTTTACTTCGCTAGCTGAATACAACCTATTTTTAAAAAATCAATCAGCATTAGCATATGAGATTCGAAGGAAATATAGTTTTTTAGCTCATTTTTCTCAAAACGAATTGCTGAATTTACTCAAGGAGTTGAACTATAATACTAATTCAAGTAAAAAATCATTGATGCTAGAAAATAGATGTGATGATAAATATAATAATTGCTCCCGATTAAGTAATATTGTATACACAGCCGAAGTATTAGGTTGCACAGCCACTGCTGTTGGATTAGGCGCGCTAACTGGAGGATGGGGAGGTGTTCTTTTTCAAGCTGCATGTGGTGCTTCAGCACTTGAACATCTACAAACAATGAGAACAGGCTGTCAATTAGATTATGAAGATTGTAAATAATAAAAAAATGACTATAAAAAATAAAGCATCTATCCTATTACTTATACTATTTTCAATTTTTTCACAAAGCTTTTTCTATAAAGCCTTGCCATGGTTTAATTTAAAAATTGGCATCGCAATGACATCAATAGCATTTGTAAGCATGTTAGTTGCGGTATTCACAATTGAAAAAAGTAGGAAGTCCATTTATATAATAATGGGTATCGCTTTATTATTTCTATTAGCTCAATTTTTTATAAAGTAAGCTACCCTACTTGGACTAACCAAGATTTTAAATGCGTCGTTATTTGTACAGACTCAATAATAAATCCATCGTGACCATATACGGAATCAATGGCAACCAAAGTTGCATTTGGCATATGCTGCTCCATAAAACGTTGTTCATCTAATGGACATAAAATATCACTATTGATACCGATTATAAAAGTGGGTGTTTGAATGGCGTTTAATGTTTTAATTAAATCGCCCCCTCTTTTACGTGCTAGGTGGTGACTATCCATTGACTTTGTTAATAACCAGTAACTATAAGCGTTGAATCGACTTACTAATTTATCCCCTTGGTAATTAATGTAAGAAGACGCTTTAAAATTGTCTATTTTTTCAGGATCATCATCGGTTTGTTTTTCTTGATAAATACCATAATTACGGTAGGTTAACATGCCAATGGCCCTTGCAGCTTTTAATCCTTTAGCCCCTGCGTTGGGAGCCGGCTCTTTCCAAGTACAATCTGCCTCAATAGCTAATCTTTGTGCTGTATGCACTGCTACACCCCATGCGCTTTCAGAAGGCGAGGTAGCAATAAGGAACATTTTTTTAATAATAGTAGGTTCATATATCGCCCACTCCAAGGCTTGATAGCCACCCATACTTCCACCTAATAATAAATCAATTTCTTGAATGCCTAAATGCGTTCTTAATAAAATATGTGCCTTCACCATATCGCGAATAGTCACTGTAGGAAAATTATCAAAACTGATATCTGTGCCTATTGTTTCGGCACTTAACGGACCTGTAGAACCATAACAAGACCCTATAATATTAGCACAAACAATAAAATAATCTGTAGGATTAATAATAGCCCCCTCGCCCACTAATCCCTTCCACCAATCAGCAGCATCGGAATTAGCAGTAAGCGCATGACATACCCAAGCCACTTTCTTGCCGGGGGTAAATGTCCCATAAGTATGATAGGCAATGGTAAGCTTAGGTAGGCTCACACCACATTCCAGCATAAAAGCACTTTGATATTTATAGATCTTTGGCTCCATTTTTTCTAATTCTAATGCAAAGTAACTATCTATTTGAATTACATTTGCATAATCATTGGAATTTATATTTCAATAAACTAACAATTATTATTTTATGGCTAGGATGATCGTGACTAGAATGAATGATGGATTTGCTTTTAATGCAGTGGACGAAGCCCATAATACGATGAGGCTGGACATTCCTGTTGACCAAGGAGGCCATGGCACAGGACTAAGGCCTATGCAAACTTTATTAAGTGCTCTTGGCGCTTGCAGTGGCGTAGACATTGTAATGATTTTAAATAAACAAAAAGAAACAATAGAATTTTTTGAAATGATTATTGATGGAGAAAGAGAAACTGGTAAAGAACCCGCTTTGTGGAAGTCCATTCATATTATATTCAAATTTAAAGGCACTATGACAAAAGAGAAGGCAGAAAAAGCTTGCGCCTTGTCCATAGATAAATATTGTTCTGTAGCAGCTACCCTAAGAGCAGCAGGTGCTGTCATTTCTTGGGAGGTTGCCATTGGATAAATAAATTGAAACAGCATTAGCACATTAAAATATTTGTATGAAGCACAATCAATCAAAATTAATAAGAACGCAAATTCCTAGGACTGCCGAAGGAGAACATGCAAGTCCTATGTATCTAACAAGTAGTTTTTGTTTTGATACTGCCGAAGATATGCGCGCTGCTTTTGCAGATGAGACTGATGCTAATATATACAGTCGTTTTTCTAATCCGAATGTGCAAGAATTTGTGGATCGATTATGTGTTTTAGAAAATGCAGAAACAGGCTTTGCAACTGCTACAGGAATGAGCGCTGTGTTTGGCTCCTTCATGGCTTTGTTAAAAAAAGGAGATCATATTTTATCTTGCAATTCTATATTTGGAAGCACGCACACAGTTATTTCAAAATACTTACCTAAATATGGTATTGAATATAGTTATGTAAGTGCCAATGCTAGTGCTGCCGAATGGGAAAAAGCCATTCAGCCTAATACCAAAATGATATACTTGGAAACACCTACCAATCCTGGATTAGAAGTGATTGATATTGCTATGGTAAGTGCTATTGCTAAAAAACATAAAGTTATTTTAAGTGTAGATAATTGTTTTGCAACACCTATTGGACAAACCCCTATCGATTTAGGCGCAGACTTAGTTATTCACTCCGCTACCAAATGGATGGATGGTCAAGGACGTGTTTTAGGGGGTGCCATTGTAGGAAGCAAAGCACTCATTCATGAAATTTATTTATTCTGTAGAGCTACAGGACCTTCTTTATCTCCCTTTAATGCCTGGGTATTAAGTAAAAGTTTAGAAACTTTAGAAGTTCGCATGGAGAGACATTGCAGCAATGCCTTATTTGTTGCCGAAAAATTACAAGGTCATGCAAAAATTAATTTTGTAAAATATCCTTTTCTAACATCTCATCCTCATTATGCTATTGCAAAAAAACAAATGTTAAACGGAGGCGGCATTGTTTGTTTTGAAATGAAAGGAGGTATTGAAGCAGGTCGTTCCTTCTTGAATAACCTAAAAATGTTATCGCTTACTGCTAATTTAGGCGACACCAGAAGCATTGCTTCCCACCCTGCTAGTACCACACATGCAAAGCTTTCGGAAGCAGAGCGCGCAGCAGTAAGTATTAGCGATGGTTTAATTAGGATATCGGTTGGGCTAGAACACAAAGAAGATATTCTAGCAGATATTATGCAAGCATTGGAAGCATAATATTTGTTTAATTTTTAATAAGTTTTTCATCATTTTTTCTTGCGCTTAAAGGCAAATTTCCATTTTTTTGAGTATATTGAATACGCTTAAAACAGCTCAATATATGAAAACAAAAATTAGCGTAATGCTTTCCTCCATGATGTTCTTGCAATATTATATTTGGGGGGCATGGTATGTAACAATGGGAACTTATATGGGTGAAATTTTAAAGTCAACAGGACTTGATATTGGAGCAGCGTATAGCGCTGTGGCAATAGCAACCATCTTTAGTCCATTTTTTGTAGGGATGATTGCCGATCGTTTTTTTGCAGCTCAAAAGATTATGGGTGTATTACATTTTGTAGGTGCTGCTTTACTTTTTTATGCTACCAAAGCCGATAATCAAAATTTTTACTGGGTCATTTTAATATATGCTCTATTATATATGCCTACAATTGCGTTAAGTAATAGTGTTGCTTTCGCACAAATGACCGACCCAGGAAAACAATTTCCATGGATTCGCGTTTTTGGTACATTAGGATGGATTGCTGCAGGTTTAGTGATTGGAAAATTAGGTATTGAAAAGACAGAAGGTACTTTTTATGTAGCAGCCGGTGTTTCTGCCTTCTTAGGGTTATTAAGTTTTGCATTACCAAATACACCACCAAAAGCACAGGCAGAAAAAGTAACAGTAGGTTCTATTTTAGGAACAGATGCTTTCGTATTATTTAAATCAAGATCTTTTTTTATATTTTTCGTTTCTGCAATTTTAATTTGTATACCTCTTTCATTTTATTATGGATTTGCTAACCCTTTTCTAAATGAAATTGGATTAGATAATGCAGCCAGTAAAATGACTATGGGGCAAATGTCAGAAGCCATATTTATTTTAGCAATTCCATTTATGTTTAATAGAGTGGGTGTAAAAAATATGTTGATATTGGGTATTAGTGCGTGGTTATTACGTTATGTATTTTTCGCTTATGGCAATATGGAGCATAGCTGGATGCTATATGCTGGTATTATATTACATGGCATTTGTTACGACTTCTTTTTTGTAACAGGCTATATGTATACAGAGAAAAAAGCAGGAGAAAAAATCAAGAACGCCGCGCAAGGTTTATTTACATTTGCTACTTATGGTGTAGGCATGTATATAGGCACATTATATAGTGGTCATGTAGTGGATCAATATAAAATTACCGCAACTGCAGGATCTTTGAATCAACACAATTGGCAAGGAGTATGGCTTGTGCCCGCTGCTATTGCAGGAGCCGTGTTAATTGCTTTTATTTTATTCTTTAAAGAGAAAAAAGAAACAGCAACTGTTTCTTAAAAATATTTAAACAAAAATCAATTATAAAAATCTAAAAATTATTAAAGATGCGTATTGCAATGTTAGGAGCAGGATTTATTGGGCGTTTTTACGCCGATGCTTTACAAGGGTATAGAAGTAAAGATAAAGTAGTCAGTATTTATGCGCGACGTGAAGAGAGTGCAACCAAATTTGCAGCCGATTATCAGTGTGCTCATTGGACAACAGATATGGAAGCAGCTATTGCCCACCCCGATGTGGATGTGGTATGTATTGCATTACCTAATAATATTCATGAAATTGCTGTGATGTTATGTTGCAAGCATAAAAAAGCCGTGATGACCACTAAACCATTAGGACGAAATGGAGAAGAAGCAAAAAGAATGCTCATCGCAGTTGAGGAAGCAGGAATATTTAATGGCTATTTAGAAGATCTTGTATATACTCCTAAATTTATCAAGGCCAATCAAAGTGTAAAAGAAGGTGCTGTTGGTAGAATATTATGGGCAAAGTCACGCGAAACGCATCCTGGCCCCCACAGTGATTGGTTCTGGGATATTGAACAAGCTGGCGGTGGTTGTATTTTAGATTTAGGCTGCCATTGTGTAGAAATTTCAAGAAGTTATATAGGAAAAGATATTAAGCCTATAGAAGTAATGTGCTGGGCTGATACACAAGTAAAACCCATCGATGCCGAAGACCATGCCATTGGCTTGGTGAAGTATGAAAATGGTGCTATTGGTCAATTTGAAGTAAGCTGGACCTTTAGAGGTGGACTGGATTTACGCGACGAAGTAATGGGAACAGAAGGTACTATTTGGATTAATAGTTTTTTAAGAACTGGATTTGAAATGTTTACTACAGGTAAAGGTGGTGATTATATTTCAGAAAAATCGGAAAGTAATAGTGGTTGGTTATTCCCTGTAGGTGATGAATTAAATGAATTAGGCTATAACCATATGTTTATGGACATGTTTAATTCCATGGAAAAAGGAGAAGCCCCTAAAGAAACTTTTTATGATGGCTATATTGTGAATTGCGTTTTAGATGCTGCGTACCGTTCTGCTAAATCTAAATTATGGGAGCCGGTTAACTTAGATATTTGGAGAGGCAAAACTGGTTTAACAAAAGAAAGTCATTTAGTAGAGTACGATAAGGATCATTATTTGATTAAAGAAGAAATGACCCATTATGGAACTAAGAAATTAATTTTAAAGCATAAGACTACTGGTAAAATTACAGAGCAAGTTATAAAGTAATATTATTGGATGGCTCATAAGCTAGTCCGCATTAAAAAGCACTCCTGTTGAAGGGAGTGCTTTTTTTGTATCAAACTTAAACTTACTATGCTTTGGTGGAAGGTGCGTTTAATCTCCTTTACAAAGTCTTTTTGAAATTTTCGAAATTATTAGTGGCTGTAATTATATCTTCAAATGGGTGCTTTGGAAAATCTTGCTCTAAAAAATAATACTTCATACCTGCTACATCTACATTTTTAAAAGTATCTTTAAAATCATAAGAACCTGTTCCAAAAGGAACAATATTGCCAGCTGCATCCATATCTTTCACATGCAATAAGGGGAAGCGTCCTTTATTTTTCTTGAAAATCTCAACCGGATTTTTCCCTGCTTTAAAAACCCATCCTAAATCCAATTCCATTTTTAAAACATCAGCGCTAATTTGAGTAGTAAAGTAATCATAAGAAACAATGCCATCGGTGGTATTAAATTCAGTAGCATGATTATGATAAACAAATTGCATGCCTGCTTTCTTAGCCTGCTCCCCTGCTCTTTGTAAAACTTCTGCCGACTTCTTTATATCATCTCCTGTTTCTATATTAATACTTGCACAAACTAAATAACCAATACCCGCTTCAGCGACATTATCAATAATCTCTTGGCTATTGTCTCTTAAATTTTTCATAACTGGGAAACTCATAGGCTTACCATCTGGACCAGTAGGCAATTTATAATTAGGAGGTAATTTTATGGGTGTGCCCATTACATGGTGTGAACGCCAGTCCATTCCCATATTACTTAATAATTGCTTGAAGTCTTTTGGCTTATTGCCATAGAAACCAGCTTGCTTACTAAAAGCAGATTCAATGTTTTTGTATCCTGCATTGGCTACTTTTTGCAAAGTACCCGCCGTGTCTATATCCATTTCATTAAAAAGTGTAAACAATTGTATCCCTGGCGCAGGTAAAGCAGGCGCAGAAAATAAACTATTTGCAAAACTGTTTTTTTGTAGCAACATTCCACCAGTGGCTAACAAAGCGGTTTGTTGTAAAAATTTTCTTCTAGTATTCATAATGATTGATTTAAGTTTTTAGGGCAATGCTTTATTGCGTTATAATGACACAATCTAAATTAATTGGTCCATTTTCCCAAATTTTTCTATCTTTAAACTCATGTCTAAAACAAAGCCGTTCCCACCTACCCTTAAGCAATTGCTACTCAAGGGAAATGAACAAATACACCCTGGAGTTTCGGTGGACTGTGTCATTTTTGGCTTTCACGAAAACGTACTTAAAATATTACTCCTAGAGGTTAAGCAAGCCAATATATGGTCATTGCCAGGCGGATTTGTATTAAAAAATGAAGAGGTAGACGATGCCGCCTATAGAGTTCTTGCATTAAGAACAGGACTAGATAATATATTTTTACAGCAATTTCATGCCTTTGGAAACCCCAACAGATCTGATGTTACTTTTCACCAATTAAAATTTCAAGAATACGGTATAAAAATTCCAAAAGATAATTGGTTAACACAAAGATTTGTAACAGTAGGCTACTATGCACTCATCGATTTTAGTGCTGCCATTATTAAAGCAGATAGTTATGATTCTACCTATGCTTGGGTAGATGTCCAAAAAATAGGTACACTTATGATGGATCATAATTTCATTGTTGAAAAAGCACTTGAAACTTTAAGAACACAATTAGCTTACCTACCCATTGGCAAAAACTTATTACCTAAGAAATTCACCATGCCAGAAATTCAGAAGCTTTACGAAACCATTCTGAATAAAAAATTAGACCGTCGCAACTTTCAACGTAAAATGCTGGGTTTTGGCATATTTAATAAACTCAACGAAACAAGAAAAGGCGGTGCACACAAAGCTCCCTTTTTATACACTTTCAATGATAAGAAATATCAAAAAGCATTAAAAGACGGGTTGTATGGTTCCTGGTAAGCTTTTGTGAAATAAAATATTTTAAATTTATTTTATTTCACAAATAGCCTCTAATGATTATTTTCGCCCTACTTGGTCCAATTTACTTTTAACATTTGAACGTCTCTTGAATTAGGCCCTACCATTATTTGAAAATCGCCCGACTCCCAATCTAATTTTAAATCACCATTATAAAAAGCTAATAAGGCAGGCGTAATTTCAAAGCTTATTTTTTTACTTGCGCCTGGTGCCAATTCTATTTTCTGAAAACCTTTCAATTCTTGCACAGGTCTAGTTACACTGCCTACTAGGTCACGAATGTAAAGCTGAACTACTTCTTTTCCAGTAACAGCTCCAGTATTTTTAACCGTAACAGTAGCCATTAATTTTTGATTTCCATTCAATTGAGTGGCAGAAACAGCAAAATCACTATAATCGAACTTAGTATAACTTAACCCATATCCAAATGGATATAAAGGCTCATTACTTACATCTATATAATTAGATTGAAATTTTGAAAACCATTTTCCTAATGGACGTCCAGTATTTTTATGATTATAATACAATGGAATTTGCCCTACATTTTGAGGAAAACTCATACTCAATTTACCAGAAGGATTCACATTACCTAATAAGGCATCAGCAATAGCATAGCCTGCTTCAGAGCCCGCAAACCATACATCTAATATAGCAGGCACATTGGCATCCTCCCAAGTTAATGTTAAAGGACGACCATTAAATAAAACTAACACAACAGGCTTTCCAGTAGCCAGTAAAGCTTTTAATAATTTTTGTTGTGAAGCGGGCAAATCCAAAGAAGTACGTGAAGCACTCTCTCCAGTACTTTCCGCCCCTTCCCCTAAAGCTGCAACAATTACATCTGCTTCTGCACTCACTGCAATAGCTTCTTGCAATAATTGTTCTGGCGTTCGACCATCTCTTGGAATATCTTTTCCAAACATAGTTTGTCTTTTCTCTAATTCCCAATCATCTTCTAAATTAGATCCTTTTGCATACAATACTTTCCCAGCAGTGCCTACTGCAGCAGTTAATCCTTTTAATAAAGTAATAGACTGTGTATTATCAGCGCCCACACTCCAAGTACCTGTCATATTTTCTTTTGCATTGGCTAATGGCCCCACTAATGCAATTTTTTTATTGGCAGCAATAGGAAGTACATTATTGTTTTTCAATAAAACAAAACTTTGTGCAGCAATTGTTCTGGCTTCAGCTCTATTGGTCTCGTTAAACACTTCCGCAGCAGATCTTTTTTCATCGCAATATTTATAAGGATCATCAAACAATCCCAATTGATATTTTGCAATTAGCACACGCTCTGTTGCTTTATCAATTTGCACTTGTGTAACTTTCCCTTCTTTTAAAGAAATACCAATAGAATTTAAAAAGCCTTCCCCTACCATATCCATATCAACTCCAGCTTGTAAAGCTTTTTCATTAACAGTTTTAAAATCTCCAATTCCATGATTCACCATTTCAGGAATACCTGTATAATCAGAAACTACAAAGCCATTAAATTTCCATTGTTTGCGTAAGACATCATCCACTAACCATTTGTTTCCTGAAGCAGGCACACCATCAATTTCATTAAATGAAACCATAACCGACCCCACGCCCGCATCTACAGCAGCTTTATAAGGCGGAAAATATTCATTGTACATTCTAATACGACTCATATCGGTAGTATTATAATCTCTTCCTCCTTCGGCAGCACCATATAAGGCATAATGTTTTACACAAGACATAATGGTATTGTTCTTAGACAAGTCATCCCCTTGATAACCATGCACCATTGCCTTCGCAATAGCAGAACTTAAGAAAGCATCTTCTCCATTTCCTTCAGAAGTGCGCCCCCAACGTGGGTCTCTCGTTAAATCAACCATTGGAGAGAAAGTCCACATGATACCATCAGCACTTGCTTCATTTGCTGCAATACGCGCCGTCCTTTCAATCAAAGGCATATCCCATGTAGAAGACATTCCTAAGGGTATAGGAAAAATAGTTCTATAGCCATGTATAACATCCATACCAAATAATAATGGAATGTGTAGTCTTGTGTTTTTTACAGCATATTCTTGCAACTCTTTAATTTTTGTTACAGAACGTATATTAAATACGCCTCCTACTTTGCCGTCTTTTACTTTTTGTGCAATATCTGAACTACTCACTGCTCCTGTTACAAAATCACTAGACGCTGGCAGATTTAATTGCCCTAACTTTTCTTCTAAAGTCATTTTTGCTAATAATTTATTCACAAAAGCATGCATAGCCGACTCTTTACTGGCTTGTGAGAAACTTGCTACACTTATAAGCAGTATAGTAAAAATTAAAATTATTTTTTTCATAGAATAAATTAATGTTAAGTTATAGAGTTTGTTTATTTGGAATGTTATTTATTAAAATTGGTTAAGGATTATACACTATGGGATTAGCTTTTTCTACTAAGGCCATACAATAGTGGATGCCGCTTGAGCAGGTATATTGAATTTGTAATAATTTTTATTGTCTTGTAATACTACTTCCTTTGCATCTGTTTTATTTAAAATAAGGATTGCCTTTTTTCCATTTTTTAAATTAAAACTAGTGGTAACAACCGATTCATTGTCAGAACTACTATAGGTTCTAATGGCACCTGGCTGAACAAATTTGGAAATTTGTCCTACAATATAATAGCTCACATTGCGATTGATTGACTGATCCTGTATAGTGAAAGCTCCTTTACATTCTGTACAGCCCAGCGGTGTATGTGGCTCAAATTTTGCATTATTAGCCAAATTCCACTCCAGCACTACACTACTCCAGTTTTGAATCGTCCCTATGAAAATATGTTCCAAATGCCACATTAAATCGCCATCATAGCTACCCTTGGCCCCGGTCCATTGTTCTGTAAAATATATTTTTTTATCAGGATGTAATTGATGTACTTCAGATAATGCTTTTTCAGTTCCTAGATATAAGTGAAATGCAGTTGCACTTGCATATGATTTCGCTTTTGCATCATTTAATATTGCAATAGGATAATTGGGGTGGTCTGCATTATGATCATACAAAACTATTTCAGTAGTAATTTTTTCGGCTTTCATTTTTGGCCCTAAATAATCTCTTAAAAATTCGGTTTGCTCTTCGGCTGTCATTAATAAACTTGGATTATTTCCGCCATGCTCAGGCTCATTCTGCATGGTAATAGCATGAAGCTTTACGCCATTGGCTTTCATTGCTTTAATATACTTTACAAAATAGCTAGCATAGGATGCATAATACTTTTTTAATAAATGCCCACCCATTGAAATACCATTAGACTTCATCCAAATAGGCGGGCTCCAGGGAGATGCCATAATTTTTAAAGAAGGATTAATTGCCAACACTTCTTTTAATATGGGTAGTAAATGAACCGTATCATTGGATAAAGAAAAATGCGTGAGCAACGAATCGGTCTCCCCTTTTGGCAAATCACAATAACTAAATACTTGTGCATCTAAATCGGAAGCACCAATACTTATACGAATATAACTCACGCCTAAGTTTTCTGTACCCTGTCCAAAAATTTCTTTTAACAAAGCTGTTCTCTTATCTTTTGGCAATGCATGTAATAACTGTGCACTACCACCTGTTAATCCATATCCAAAACCTTCTATGGTTTGATATGTTTTACTAGCATCTACTTTAATATTCACTGCAGTTGTTGGAATAGCCTGACTACTAGAAACCTTCATGATATTTGATTTGGCAAATTTCATTAGTCCATTTGCAGAACTAGTCCATTGTTGGGCCTGCAAAGAAATTGCGACTAGTAAGCCTATAAAAATAAAAACGCTACTTCTAAACCCTTTAAATTGTTGCATCTAATTAATTTATAATTCCATTTTCTTCAAAGCTTCCACCGCATAATTTGCAGCCCTTGCCGTTATGGCCATAAAAGTAAGTGAAGGGTTTTGCGTTCCAGTGCTCACCATACAAGAACCATCTGTTACAAACAAATTTTTACACAAATGCATTTGATTGTGTTCATTTAATAAAGAGGTAGCCGGATCTTTTCCCATTCTTACACCTCCCATTTCATGTATATCTAATCCAGGCGCCTGTTTAGTGTCATTAGACGTAATGTTCTTACAGCCAGCTGCATCTAACATCTCAGAGCCTGCTTGTATAAAATCCTTCATGGATAAAACATCATTCTCATCATAATCTACCGAAGTAATTAATTGAGGTATGCCCCATTTATCTTTTTGATCAGTGCTTAATCTTACATGATTCGTTTTCTTTGGAATAGTCTCCCCTTGCATCATCATAGATACATGCCAATTACCTGGTTCAGAAATTGCGTCTTTAAATTCACCCCCTACACCTTCTGCATGAGCTCTACCTCTTCCTGCTCCAAAGAAAGTCATATAGCCTCTTTGAAATTGCTCTTCTTGCTTATGGACATTTCTAAAATTAGGCATCATAGGTTGTGTGGGACGACGGCCATAATAATATTCATCCATAGGTCCATCAATAGATGCCGATAACTTTCCTCTGTAATTATGAAAAGCAATATACTTACCTAATAAACCATTGTCATTACCCAAACCATTCGGGAAACGTTTTGAGGTAGAATTTAATAAAATTAAATTCGTATTTAAAGTGGCTGCATTTAAGAAAATAATTTTGGCATAATATTCGGTCATCTTATTGGTAACACTGTCTATCACTCTTACACCTGTTGCTTTTTGCTTGGCTTCATCATAAATAATAGAATGAACCACCGCATTGGTTTGCAGGGTTAAATTACCCGTTTTTTGTGCCCAAGGTATTGTAGAGGCATTTGAACTAAAATAGCCCCCAAATGGGCACCCTCTTTCACACAATGAACGCGCTTGACATTGCCCACGACCTTGTTCAATATGTATGGGTTTTGGCACTGTTAAATGCGCACATCTTCCTTGCACTACATTGCGGTCTTTAAACTTTTTCATGATACTAGACTGCATTCCTTTTTCTACTCCAGTCATTTCCCAGGCAGGTAAGAATTCACCATCGGGTAAAGTTTCTAATTTATCATAGTTACCACTAATACCGGCAAATAATTCTACATGACTATACCATGGCGCTAATTCATCATACGTAATGGGCCACTCGCCAAATCCATCTCTTGCTGGTCCTTCAAAATCATATCTACTCCATCTTTGTGTTTGTCTAGCCCATAATAAACTCTTCCCTCCCACTTGATATCCTCTAATCCAATCATATGGTTTCTCTTGAACATATGGATGTTCTTTATCCTTTACAAAAAAGTGTGCCGATGTTTCATTGTATGCATAACATCTATCCACAATAGGATTGTCTTTTACTAATTCAATCGTCTTTCCACCTCTATGTGTAAAGTCCCAAGGATTTTTTGTAGCAGTGGGGTAATCTTTTAAATGAACAACATCTCGACCTCGCTCTAAGACTAATGTTTTTAATCCTTTTTCACAAAGTTCTTTGGCAGCCCAGCCGCCACTAATGCCTGAGCCAATGACAATGGCATCATAAGTTTGGTTTGTTGTAGACATGGTTTGTTTATAATTTGATTACTCTAATAATTTTTTTACGACTAGTCCTCCTACTTTCTTTCCTTGCTCAGAACCTGTATTTACACTCAATGTGTAATGAATACCTCCATACACTCTACTAATGGAAGCCTCGGCTGCTGCAGCATGAAAAGAAGTAAACTTTCTTTTCAATCCTATATAATGATAATCGCTTGAATCTTCGAAAGCAAAGTTTTCTCCATATAATTTAGTAAGTACTGTTGCTGCAGAAGCAGTTATGGTGCTATGTCCACTTGTATATTCTGGAAAAGGAGGCGTTTGTAATAAGGGTGCCCAGTTTTTATCCAACAACTCGTTGATCACTGTAACTGGTCTCACATAACTACTTCTATATTTCTCATCCCAACAAGAAATAAAACCATCATACAATGCCACTGCTGTTAAAGCAAATGATTGAGCCGATTTTACAGCATCTGCATTAGCTTGTTTCACTACCTGTGCTGTAATACCTATCCAATGACCACCTGGTGTAATTTTTTTATTACCAAACATCATATGTCCTGCATGTTCAATTACAAAAGGGTTGTCATCCCAATATCTTGCTATTAATTTTTGCTCTTCCGTTAAATTTTTATTGATTTCGTACACTTCCTTCATCATACCATAAAAAGTAGTACCTGGTTTAGTCTCATATTTTGGAGGCAAATTGGGTTTAAATTGAGATGCTGAATCGAGTACCATGGGCTTCATGGTATTCCAACACCATTCTACTCCATCTAAATAATCTGGAGGCGTAGGACGCCATTTGCCAGGCTCATTGCTACCTAAATATTTTTGCTTCCCTCTTGAAATAGCATAGCCATCTTTTTTAGCTCTCGCTAAAATAACTGCTGCAACTGTATCCCCAAAAGCAACCGAATTATTATAAGTAGCTTCATCTAAATTTGATTTGTAATTATTATATACAGACTCTTCGTACTTGGTTAAAGAATCTACCGAAAATACTTTTACATTTCTGGCTACTTTAAAAAAAGCCTTGGTAGCCGCAAGTGTATAATTGTAGTTCTTTCCTTTTTCAGGTGCCGGCATTTTACCAAAACCATTTAATTTTTCTGCAATTGAAGTAGTCCCTTCTTTTGCAAAACGAATAGCTTCATAGGAAGCCAATGAAGAATAAACATAAATACGACTTGCTACAGGAGGTGTAAACACATCATATATAATGACCTGCGTTAATTGATCTTCATTATTGATTAATACATCTACCTCATTTAAGGGAGCTTGTTTAGTTTGACTGCAGGATACTACTAAAAATGCCATAGCCATTAGACTAGTCCATGGGTTATATAATTTTTTCATTGCTGTTTAATTTAAGTTTTTCGAATGCGTCTAATTTAATTATTGTTTTTTCTAGTTGCCCCTTTTTGATCTATGATTGTTATCAGTTTTACTTTTTCATTATAGCTTATAAAACGGGCCGATTGCGACAAGAAAGAATTGCCATAATAAAACTCTTCTTTTCTTTTTTTACCATTGGCATATTCAATAATGGCACTTACATCACCCGGTTGTACATTCAAAATATTTGTATTCTTTTTTAAGGTATATACTTTTAAGGGTCCTCTGTTTTGAGAGGCAGCTACTAAATAGCCCCCTTTTGCACCTCTAAGTTTTACCAAGGCCTTGCCATTGCCTGGAATAAATATGCCACTTTCCAGTATACTCAGCGGCGCAAACTGACCTTTTCCATTGCCCTTTAATAAAAGCCCGTTCAATGCATCATATCTACCCACAGAAACTTCGGTTCCATAATCGTTGCCATTGATAAGTATATCCAAATTACCATCCCCATCATAATCATCTACCTGCATACCATTTAAAACCGAAAACTGCGCTTGAATTGGGAGTGCAGTCATTTCAAATTTACCTCCTCCATTGTTTTGAATATAACTAGAACTTAAATTATTTGCTTTAACTACTTGCGCACCTACTAATTGCTCTTTGGTAAGTAATTGATCTTTGGTAGCAGCCGCATAAGTCTTATAGTTTTGAAATTTCGAACGCATCCCAATCATTTGCTTTACAATATCATCTCTGGTTTGAGCTGGGTATTCTTTTTTCACTTCATCTATGTGACTTGTAGGTAAATACAAAGTAGGGAAGGCATCATAGCTGCCATTGTTATCAAAATCCTTGGCATAGATAGAGATAGGATAAATATCACTCGCTCTATAGTAAGAATTTCTACCCGTGTTGCCTGCTATATAATCGATATCACCATCATTATCAAAATCACCCGCTGTAATGGTATTCCAAAATCCTTGTTGTGTATTAATACCTGAGGTAGCTGTCACATTTTTAAAAGTACCTTTTTCATTCTTTAAAAATGTAATAGGCATCCACTCCCCTGCGAGTATTAAATCAGGCCAACCGTCATTGTCAAAGTCAGTAAATAGCGCATCGCATATTAAACCTAGATTTTGTAAATCTTTTGCTACCGCTTTAGTTACATCGGTATATTTAATTTGACCACTTTTACTATCATTACGATATATGAAGCTTGACACAGGCTTTGGATAATTCCAAGGGTCTACCCTGCCAGAAACAAATAAATCTAAGTCGCCATCTTTATCATAATCTACTGCTCTTACACATAATTTACTGGTTGTGTTTAAAGGTATGGCTGTAGTATCTTTAGCAAATATCCCTCTTCCATTATTGATATATAATTGATCTTGATAATTCTTGTCATGGGTCTTAAACTCGTAGCCTCCACTTGTAATATATACATCTAAATCGCCATCGCCGTCTGCATCTAATAATAAAACGCCTTGGTCACTATTTGGTTTATTAGCATAAGTAATAGTAGACAATAATGAAGACTGTTTAAAACTACCATTAGACTGCTGTTGAAAAATTTGAGCACTATAATGGCTTGCTCCTCCCAAAATCATATCATCTAAGCCATCGCCATTAATATCGCCTACTGCTATGGCTGGACCGTATTCAGAAAACTTATGTGGTAATAGTTTTTGAATGTTAAAATCAATAAAATCTACTTGTTGATGCGTATAATTAATTTGTACCGCATCTGTTACTTCTTTAAATAAAGTAGTGGTAGCAAAAACCGAAGTTTCTTTATTGATCATTGGACTTTGCGCATTCCACTTAATAGTAATTCTTTCATCCACTTTTGGATTTGCAACCACTTGTGTATGCCCCGAAGGCCAATCTACTTTTATAGAATCTATTTTATCTACTTTTCCTAAACCAAATTGTGCAATGTTTTGCACCGTTGATAAATAACCTCTAAAGGGAGTGTTTTCCCAAACCTGTTTTTGACCCTTCTCATAAAAAATGGTAATAAAAGCACCTAACCCATTTTTATTTAAAGCATCTCCTTCTAGAACCACTTGAGAAAAATGACTCGTCTCTTTATTAATTTGTCTTTCTTTATTTTGATAGATAGAAGCTTCGTCGTTAATATTATTTACAATTAAATCTAAGTCTCCATCATTATCTAAATCGGCATACGCTGCACCATTTGAGAAAGTAGGCATCTTTAACCCCCAATCTTCGGTGACTTCTGAAAAAGTTAAATCGGCATTGTTTTTAAAGGCGTAATTATGTATTTTAACAGCTGGAATCTCTACTAGTAATTGCGCTTTAGTGGCAAAGCTATAAGCCTTATTACGAAATGTTATAAAGTCATGGTCGGTAACATCCTTAGGAAACCCATTAGTCACAATTAAATCGCGGTGGCCATCATTATCAAAATCTACTAATAAAGGCGTCCAACTCCAATCGGTTTCTGCAATACCTGATAAAAATCCTATCTCACTAAATATAGGCGCCCCAATTGAATCGTTTTTATTGACACGAGGCCCTTGGTTAATTTGTAAAGTATTTCTAACGTACTGATAATTGTACCCATACAAATCGCTATTTTGAAAAGTTTGATAACTATTCGGATTGAGCATCATTTTTTTACGGTAGTTATCTCTTGGATTCATATCCAATGTGCAAAAATCTAATAAGCCATCATTATTGATATCTGCCACATCCACTCCCATTGAATTGACAGAGGTATGTTTAAAATAAACAGCTAATTGATCGGTGAAAGTGCCATCATGATTATTAATCCATAAATAATCATTGGGTAAATAATCATTCGTTACAAAAATATCAGGCCACCCATCTTTATTAATATCAGTAACCACTACACTATGACCATACCCTTCTCTTACAATTCCGGCTTTCGCTGATACATCTGTAAATACAGGATGTTGCAACGTAGAATCAAAATTATTTTGAAATAATTTACTAGAGCTGAAATAGGCAGGGTCTTGATCGCGTGGATGAAATACATTGGGTGTATGTGGATCTTTAATTTCATTCACGACTAAAAACATATCCAAGTCGCCATCCTTATCATAATCAAAAAAACTTGCCATGGTTGAAAAGGATGTGTCAGCAAGTCCATAGGCTGCTGCCTGCTCTTTAAATTGAGGTACTCCATTTTTATCGAGGCCATTATTAATATAGAGCAAGTTTTTTCTCTTATTAGCATCATTACCAAGAGTTACACAAACATAAATATCAGGCCAGCCATCGTTATTTATATCCACTACAGACACGCCCCTGCTCCATCTTCCTTCTCCTCCAACACCTGCAGCAGCTGTAACATCATTAAAAGCAAGATCGCCCTTGTTTAAGTATAATTTATTAGACACTTTATTGCCTGTAAAATAAATATCAGGTAAACCATCCTTATTAAAGTCACCAATGCCTACACCCCCGCCATTGTAAATATTAGAAACGTCTAAGACATTGAGTGAATCATTTTCTATTACTTCATTGTTAAAATGCACCCCAGAATTATTGGAGGCAACCATCTCAAAAAGAGGTTTTTTAATTGAACATGCACTCAAAAAAAATAAGCATACACAGAAAAAATAATTCCTTAGCAACATTAAATTTGGTTTTAAATAGAGGTTAAATAACCTAGTAAATATTGGTTTATTATAGGTAAATAAAGATACTAAAGAAATCGTTTTTGAGTGGGTATGGGCAAAAAAAAGAGTCCCGCTCCGATTGCTCGGAGCGGGACTCAAATATGAGTAACTTATTAAGTTAATTCAATTAGTAACCAGGGTTTTGAGTTAAAACCGATTTTCCGTCTTTCACAGATTTGTCAATTTGTGTTTGAGGAATAGGTAAGTACTCAGACTTTCCAGCTTTGTAAGTTGAACCTTTAATTTGTGTATAACCTAATTCAGCTTCTTTAACCGCATAAGTGTTTAACTCGGTTACACCTTGTCCCCAACGAGTAAGGTCAGAGAAACGGTGTCCTTCCATAGCTAATTCAATTTTACGCTCAAAACGGATAGCTTTAACAGCATATGCTTTATCAGCAAATGAAGTGTAAGGCTTAATTTGATAGTTAGTACCAGATACTAAACCAGCATTGTTTTTTGGTCCTACAAAACCATCTGGGTTTGCAGCACGATTACGAATTAAGTTTACATATCCTAAAGCTACTGTCAAAGATCCTACTTCAGCTTCTGCTTCTGCAGCTAATAAAAGCACATCAGCAAAACGAATTAAAGGATAGTTGTTTGCAGTAAAACCATTAGTCCAAGAAGAACCATCAGTAAAGATACCCACTTGAGATTTTCTAAATAAGTGCTTTAATGGCTCGTATGGTCCAGCAGTACCTTGGTCTCTTACCCAAGTAGAACCTGGCATAATACCCCAATCTAAATAAGGAACACCACGACGTCCAACTGTCCAGTCGATACGAGGATCTAATGGAGTAGTAACATCAGGACTAAAAGGCTTATCTGCAGAAATACCTTGGTCATTTTTCAATGGATTAGAGAAATAACTTTCGTCTAATAAAGGCAATCCACTAGCATCAACTTTGAAAGCATTTGCTAAAGAGAAAGAAGGTTGGTAGAATCCGCAACATCCTGTCTCTCCACCATAAGGGAAGTTTAAGGCGTCACCAGAGTTAGCGTTAGCTGCACCAGTACCGTCATTAACAGTCATTTGTACAGAGAACACATGCTCAGAACCATTCTTTTTAGCAGGATCAAACACATCACCAAATTTTGGTAATAATGCATATTTAACACCTAAAGAAGTTTTACCGCTAGTAATAACTGCAGTTAATACAGTTTTAGCTTCAGCAAATTTCTTTTCGAACATGTAAATTTTACCTAAGTAAGCACCAGCAGCCCACTTATTAGCACGACCTACTGAAGACATTGCTTCAGGTAAGTTAGCATAAGCATAAGCCATATCTGCTTCAATCTTAGCCATCGCAGCATCTTTTCCGCCGTTTGCTACTAAGAAATTACCAGCTGCATAAGTAATAGTTTCATCGATATAAGGAATATTACCGAAGAATTTTGCTAAATCGAAATGGTAGTGTGCACGTAAAAATCTTGCTTCAGCAGAGATACGAGTTACATCAGCTGCAGTTACATCTTTAGCTAATTTCAATACTCTTAAAGCTTCATTTGCACGTTGAACACCATCATAACGTTGTTGCCATAATTGGTCTAAGTATGAGTTAGACGCAGTTGCATTCCATTGTTCGATTGGAGTGATCAAGTTTTGATCACCTGGATCAGATCCTTTGTGAGCGTCACCACCCGCAACAGAACCATATACCCAGTTACTTGAAGAAGTTGCCCAAGGACCGTTGTTGGTACCTGCAGAACTACCCTCTCCATCTAACAAAGAATAAGCACCCACTAATAGGGCTTCTACACCTACTTTGTTCGCTAACACATCCTGGCTTAAAGCACCAGCTGCGGGAACCTCTAGGTAAGATTTATCACAAGCATATAAAATAACCAGAAAAGAGAGCACCACTGGCATTATATGTTTAAAATTATATTTTTTCATTTTGTAATTAATTTTTATTTGTTAAATTAAAAAGTAAGGCTTACTCCTACGTTAAATGTTCTAGAAGGAGGATAGTTACCCCAATCAACACCAAAAGAAGTTGAACTACCAGGAATCTCAGGATCTAAACCTGAATAGTTTGTCAAAGTATATAAGTTAGCACCTTGTACATAAATACGTGCTTTATCTATACCATATCTTTTTAATGAAACTGGATCTATTGTATAACCAACACTTAATTGTTTAATTCTCATGTATGAACCATCTTCTACATAGAAGTCGTTAATTACACCGTTTGTACTAAAGTAAGAGTTGTTTTCAACAATAGGATACTTTGTACTAGGTCTTGTAGGTAACCAAGATTCAGTTAACAATGGAATACTTTTAGCATTTTGGAATTGAGGATAAAAATCTTGGAAATAACGAGTTTCGTTTAAGATATCGTTACCGAATGAACCATAAAGAACTGTTGAGATATCAAAACGCTTGTAAGTTACATTTAAGTTAATACCTAAAGTAAATGCAGGGTTTGGATTACCAAAGAAAGTTCTGTCTTTATCATCGATTGTTCCGTTTTTGTCAACGTCCACATATTTGAAACGACCTGGAGCAGCATCTGTTTCTTTAGCCCAAGCAGCTACATCAGCAGCTGATTGATAAATACCAGCAATTTTGTAACCAAAGAAAGAACCTACTGGATGACCAATAGCGTTTCTAACTTGAGGTCCTGTATTGTGTGTATAAGCAGTTTCGAAGAAACCAGCAGAACCAGGAATATTAACAACTTCATTCTTGTAAGCACCTAAATTAGCACCAACTGAATAGCTTAAGTCGTTATTGATTTTACCACGATAAGTTAAACCTAAATCAATACCAGTGTTTTGCATATCACCAATATTAACTTGAGGTAAAGAAGAACCTACACCCACAACAGCAGGCGCTTGGTCTTGGAATAATAAACCTTCAATTGTTTTTTTGTACCAATCAAAAGTGATTTCTAACTTATTGTTTAAAGTAGAAGCTTCAAAACCGAAGTCTAATGTTTTACTCTTTTCCCAACCTGTACTTAAGTTACCTAAGTTAGTAGCGTAGAAGCCCATCACTGTAGTATTAGAAGTACCGTTTAAGTCATAGTAAGAAGATCCACCACTACCACCATAAGTTGTGTATTGGTTTAATGCACCAACGTTAGCGATAGATCCTTGTAAACCATAGCTACCACGTAATTTTAAACTATTGATAAACTTCACGTTCTTGAAGAAATCTTCATTTGAAATTACCCAAGCAGCAGAAGCTGACCAGAAGTTACCATGTTTAGTGTTTGGTCCGAATACAGAACTACCATCATAACGCTCAGTTAAACCTACTAAGTATTTATCTCTAAATCCATAATCTAATTTACCTAAGATAGAATTACCAGTGATTTTGTATAAACCGCTATAGTTGTTTTGTCCAATTGGAGAACCAGTATTTAAACTTAAATAGTTGGCATCATCAGAGAAATAGTTAACTCTAGAACCACCCACATTACGTCCTTGTACTTTTAATGCTTCATAACCAACCATAACATTTAATCTATGGTCTTGTTTGAATGTATTAGCGTAACTTAAAGTATTTGTGAAGTTCCAGTTATTATTGTAACCAGCATACTCACCATATCCATTAGAAGAACCATTTTCAGCATTCTCATATGAACGGAAGTTATGATAGAAACCATAATATTGATCTAAGTTTCCACCAAATACTGTTTTAGCAGTAAAGTGTTTCGCGAAATCAATTTCAGCGAACACATTACCTTGCATTTGCCAGTTATGGTTAACGTTGTCTTTTTGACGATCTTGGTTAGCATAAGGGTTAGAAGAGTTACCTAAGTTGCTACCTGCAGTACCACCATATCCTCCACCTGCATCAAATACAGGAATGATTGGTTGTTCCCATGCAGTGTTGTTTACAGCATTACCCTCTTGGTTGTTACCAATTCTTGGGTTAGACTTGTAAAACACGTGTAAGTTTTCACCAATACGGATATTGTTTTTGATGTTCCAAGTAGTGTTAGCTCTCATAGAGTAACGCTTCAAGTATGTATTCATCAAAGTACCTTTTTGATCGAAATAGTTCAAAGAGAATAAATAAGTTGATTTGTCTTGTGCACCAGATGCAGTAATTGTATGACTTGTCATAGGAGCTGGGTCAAACAATTCATCCCACCAATCAGTACCTTTTTTATTAGCTGGAACAATTAAGTAAATTCCACCTTTAGAATAGTTGTTGTTATATAATGCAAGATTAGTTGCAGGATCAGAAGCAGAAACACCTGATTTAGTACCCGCTTTAATGAAGTCAGGTAATACAGCAACTTTACCAGTTCCATATTGACCAGATGATACGTTACCCGCAGCATCTACTTGTCCTGAGTTCTTAGCAGCTAAGAAAAATAAATCAGCCATACCTTGAGGATCTAACTTATTCCAAACGTTTCCTGTTTTTGGCATTTGAATACCAGTGTAAGAATCGTAAGAAACAGATGCTTTACCTCTACCTCTTTTAGTTGTTACAATGATTACACCTGCAGATCCACGAGCACCGTAAATCGCTGCTTGACCATCTTTCAATACTTGGATTGATTCGATATCATTAGCAGATAAATCACGGAAAGAACCTAAATCACCAGGAGCAGATTGAACTCCGTCCACAATTACAAGTGGAGTTGAGTTACCAAAAGAAGTCACACCACGGATGAACACGTTACTTGGTTCTCCTGGGCTACCAGAACCGATGATAGTAACACCAGCGGCTTGACCTTGTAACATTTGTTCTGCAGTACCAGAAGGAACTGACTTCATGTCTTTTACACTTACTACTGATACAGAACCAGTAATTTCTTTTCTTTTCTGAGCAGTGTAACCTGTAACCACAATTTCATTTAATTGAGCAGATTCCTCAGTCAATGAAACTTTGATTGTGTTTTGTGATCCAGCAACAGAAACTGATTTATTTGCAAAACCAACAGATTTTACAGATAAAGTAACTGTACCAGAAACAGTAACAGCGAATGAACCATCTTCGCTAGCAATAGCAGAGACCTTTTGTCCATTAACTGAAATAGTAGCACCAGCAACGGCTTTACCGTCTGTAGCTGAAACCACTTGTCCTTTGATGGTTCTTGTTTGCGCAGACGCAACAAGGCCCCATAGTAACAAAGGAACCGTAATTAAACGTAGAAATTTTCGCATAGTGTTCGGGTTTGATTTTAAAATTTAATACAATCGTATCCCAATAATATAACAGTTTCTTAACATCAACAAAGGTTTAAGTCACTTTTTTTGAACATTTTATAAAAAAGTGTTATTTGTACACTAACTAGTATTAGTAGGTGTGTACAAATTACACATACGAATCTTATTTTTCATTAGTTTTTGGCCCTTTTTCGTAGATTTTTTTCTACAAATTTGAATTTCGCTTTAATTTCTATTTTTTACTACCTTTTAGTTCAGATGTCAAGCAAAGAAACAATTTTTGAAAAATCAAAGTGGAATGTAAATCTTCTAGGAGATCATGCAATTGTTTTTTCATTAACTGCAAACATGCAGGAAGAAATTATTGAAAAAATAATTGAATTAAAAAATTGGATTGAGTTAGCAAAAAATGATTTTATAATTGAATCAATTCCCTCCTATCATACACTCACATTGGTTTATGATATTCAACAATTTTATAAAAATAAAATAGCGATAGAAAATAACCATTCAATAATAGCCTTTGCCAATTCATTGTTAACTCAATTTGAATTGACTAAAAAAAATAATCAACTGCAATTTGAAACCGAAAAAAAACAAGAGAATAATTCCCCTATAATAATTCGAATTCCGGTTTGTTATGATCTTTCGCAAGGAATTGATTTAGAAAATTTATCAACAAAAAATAATATTTCAATTAACGAAATAATTAAAAAACATTGCGAAGAAATTTACTTGGTATATTGCTTGGGTTTCCTGCCTGGATTTGCTTATATGGGAAAAGTTAATACAAAAATTCAAATAGCGAGGCATGCAAGCCCCCGAAAAGAAGTAATGGCTGGAAGTGTTGGTATTGCTGGAGAACAGACAGGTATTTATCCTATGAATTCGCCCGGAGGTTGGCAAATAATTGGCAGAACGCCTCTTAAAATATTTGATCCCAATCCTTCCGTTTTAGGAAAATTACAAGCAGGTGATCGCATACAATTTTATCCAATAGATTTTGCTGCATTTGAAAAATTAAATGAATATAAATAATTTTTATGGCCATTAAAGTTATCAAAAGCGGTATTGCAGATACGATTCAAGATAAAGGTCGTTATGGCTATCAACATTTAGGTATTCAACCTAATGGATTTCTAGATTATCAATCGGCGCAACTTGCCAATTTTATTTTACATAATACAATTACCGAACCTGTTTTTGAAATTCATTTTCCTGCAAGTACTTTTTGTTTTACGAGCAACTATACCATTTGCATAAGTGGTGCAAATTTTGTGCCGCTACTCAATGAAAAAAGTATTGCATTACATACACCCATCACTGTAAAAGAAAATGATGTCTTGCAATTTTTAAAACCTTTACAAGGAAGGGTCGCCTATATTGCCATACAAGGAAAAATAAAAAATGAAACATGGTTAGATAGCCATAGTTATTTTGCAAAACGAATTCAAAAAAATGACATTTTTGAATGGGGCGCCAACAATGAAAAAGAATCCTCTAATCCAACCCATACAGACCTGCCTAATAATTCAATTACCAATGAAATAATCAATGGTATAATCAATGAAATACAAAGCCAAGTATTTTCCACAGACCCCATCAGATTTATTCCTGGCCCAGCTTGGGAAGACCTCACCCCCTCTGCTAAAGAATCATTGGTAAGTAGTAAGTTTCAGATTAGTTTACAATCTAATAGAATGGGCTATCCGCTAAAGGGCCCATTGTTACCCTTACATAAACCTAACCAATACTTATCTGCAGCAGTAACAAGAGGTACTTTGCAGTTGCTCCCTAATGGAGAACTCATGGTCTTAATGGCCGATCATCAGACCATTGGAGGCTATGCTAATTTGGGTCAAATTATTTTGGTAGATTTACCAAGGTTTGCGCAATTATCGAATCAAGCAAGTATTCATTTTATGGAAAACAATATTGATACCGCACACAAATTATACCAACAAATTGAAAAAAAATTTATCCATAGATCTTAACTGCGACATGGGTGAAGGCATGGGTAATGAATCCCAAATTATGCCCTATATAAGTAGTGCCAATATTTCATGTGGATTTCATGCAGGTAATTTAGATACGCTTAAAAAAACAATCGAATTAGCCTTAGCGAATAATGTTGCAGTGGGTGCACATCCTGGTTATCCAGACAAAGAAAATTTTGGACGCATTTCGCAAATGCTTTCTTTATTAGAGATGGCCGAACTGATAGCAGAACAAATGTATATTTTTGAAAAAGTAGCCATCCCCTTAGGAGCGAAAATGCATCATGTTAAATTACATGGTGCTTTGTATAACGATTGTGCTAAAGATGAAGCGCTTAGTAAAATATTTATACAAACCATTCAAGCTATTGACTCCGACATCATCATTTATGGACTAAGTGGAAGTAAAACAATTACGCAAGCTAAAATCCTAGGCCAACCTTTCGCCAATGAAGTTTTCGCCGATAGAACCTACCAATTAGATGGGCATCTAACCCCTAGATATTTAGAGCATGCAATGATTCATGAAACAGAAGAAGCTTGTTTACAAGTATTACAAATAATAAATAATCAAAAAGTAAACACCATTCAAGGTGATCCTATAACAATTGAAGCAGATACCATTTGTATTCATGGTGATGGTGAAAATGCTATTGAATTTGCAAAAGCAATACATAAAACTTTAAAAGACAATCATATTGAAATTGCGTACACCTAATACTAGCAATCCGCTGAAATCTATGACTGGATTAAGTATTGGCGCTGCTTTTCTCATGGCCAATTCTTCCATAGGGCCTGGCTTTTTAACACAAACATCATTTTATACCGAACAATTACTTACCAGTTTTGGATTTGTAATTTTAATTTCCATCATTTTAGATTTTGGTGCACAAATTAATATTTGGCGTGCAATTACTTTAAGTGGTATGCGTGCGCAAGAAATTGCCAATGAACTTTTTCCTGGGTTAGGTCATCTGCTTTCTTTTTTAGTGATCCTTGGTGGCTTTGCTTTTAATATTGGGAATATTGCAGGATGTGGATTGGCATTAAATATTTTAACAGGCATCAGCTTTGCTAAAGGTGCCATCATAAGTGGTGTAGTTGCCATTGTTATTTTCTGGATACAAGAAATTGGCAAAATGCTAGATCAACTCACTAAAGTTTTAGGCATTATAAAAATTGGGCTTACTTTAATAATTGTTTATGCAGCACACCCTCCTATTTTAGAAGCAGTGCATCATACATTTATTCCAGAGAAAATTTCACTACTTGCTATCGTAACAATTGTTGGAGGCACAGTGGGTGGTTATATTACTTTTTCGGGGGCACACCGTTTAATTGATGCTGGCATTTCTGGCACAGAGCATATTAAATTTGTTACTAAAAGTGCAAGCCGTGGTATTTTAATTTCCTCTTTCATGCGATTCATTTTATTTCTTGCCGCAGTGGGTATTGTGAGCAAAGGCATTCATCTTGACAAGAACAATCCTGCTGCTACTATTTTTGAATCTGCAGGAGGAAGATGGGGTTTGTTTATTTTTGGAATTGTATTATGGAGTGCCGCTATTTCTTCTGTCATTGGCGCATCTTATACTTCCTACAGTTTTATAAAAAATACAAAAATTACTTTTCTTCAAAACGAGCGTAAAGCTATTTCCGCCTTTATTATTATATCAACCTCCATTTTTGTTATTTTAGGAAAACCTAAAGAGCTTTTATTAATGGCAGGCCTCGTTAATGGATTTATTTTACCTTTTGCGCTTTCTATAATGCTAATTGCTGGCAGAAAATTACCCGTATTAAAACAATTTAAATACCCAATTTGGATTGAAGTAATGGGCTGGATGGTGGTAGCTATGATGGGCTCAATGAGTATCGTTGCACTAATACAGCAATTTGGATAATGCAAATTAAATATTAATTTCTTTCGGTAGCCGGCTGATCAAACATATCCAATTTGTTCTCTTTGGGTTTAAAACCGAAATTATAACGTATCGATAATCCCATCCTTCTTGAATCTGATTCTCTATACCCCACAGCATTTTGAGTTCCTTGATGCAATTCAAAATGATTATTATTGGTAAATAAAAAGTCGTTGTAGCTAGCAGTAACAGTTAATTTTTTCTTTAAAAACTGTCTATTGATGGTCGCATTCAAAGTTCCAAAATCAGATAATTCATAAAATTGTTGTTGCCCTTTAAATCTCCAAAAACCATTTAAAGTAATGGTAGAAGATCCATCTAACTTGAAAGATTGAAAGGTAAATACAGACCATGTACCTCTATTAAAAACAATTGGCTTGCCTTCGTAAAATCCAGTATAATTATTTCTATTATACTGGGTACCTAATACTGCGAAAAACTTTTTACCAGGAGGGATAACACCTATCACTCTAAAATAAGTCTCTCTGCTTTTTCCTAAATTATCATAAGTACGATAACTTACTTGTTTATTAGTAGGAGATTGATATACTACATTGGTAAAGATATCAGTGGTCTCATTGACACCATACGCAAACAAGGGTTTATCATCTACACTAATATTGGCTTCGTAATTACTAGTGAATTGAGGTTTTAAATTAGGATTACCTACCTCATATAAAAATGGATCAATGTATTTAGCAAAGGGATTTAAATAATCATAAGAAGGTCTACTAATTGTTTTTCGATAGACTAAAAATCCACGAAGTTCATAACTCATGATCATCAATATTTTTCTACTCAAATAAACATAAGGGAACGCGTCTATTCGATTCAATGAAAAAGTAGTGTCCTTTGGAATATATTGATGCCCTTGCATGATGGTTTGCTCTACCCTTGAACCAAACTTCAAAATTACAGGCCCCCAGGCTTTAGACCCTTGCAAATAGGCTGCATTAATTTGCTCTTTGTAATGAAAACTACTGGTGCGAAAGGGATCTGGAACTGTTTGGCCTAAAGTAGTTTTAGTGTAATTAGAATGATTGTCAAAATTTAAAATAGAAGTTTTAATACCCGATTCAATATTTATTCCAAATTTTTTCTTTCTAAAATCAGATTGATAGGTGAAAAAATTTCTATCGTTTCCATAATCACCATCTCCCCCTGTGCTAGTATTTTTAGAGATTAATAAATTAGTATAAGTTTGATAGGTACTATTGTTTGAAATATTAAAAGCAACATCGTTTACCCATTCTCCGCCAACTGTGTCTAACTTTAGTTTTACCCTAAAAGATTGATTCAGAAAATTATTGGTGCCCTTATTATTTACATAAGATTGTAAATTGCCTGTATTTTTATTGCTTGATATTTGATGCAAGAAAGATTCACTATTGGTAGTATTGTCAAATTTATTTTGACTCATTCTTCCATCATAATTCAATTCCCATTTTTCTTTAATGGTTTTCCCAAAACCATAACCCATATTCACGGAGTGATTAGGCTTGACTGCTCTTGCCTCTTGACTTAATACAGAATCACTGGTAAGTATTCTATCTGTATTAGTAATTGAATAATCATTGCCATTATTATACTGCGCATTCACATAAGAACTTAATTTATCATTATTATTATTTAAATTAAATCCAATGAATTGATTGCCATATTTTCCTTGCGCAAACCCAGTATTCACGGATCCATTTACACCTAATTTAACCCCTTTCATTAAAACGATATTCACCAAACCACCACCACCAGAAGCGTCATATTTAGCAGAAGGTGTTCTAATAAGTTCAATTTTTTGAATAGCATTAGGGGGTAAACTTTTTAACAGAATAGCAATATCTGATGCACTCATTTTTAAATCACGTCCATTAATTTGCACACCCGCTGGAGACAACCCATTCAAATAAATATTACCATCCTGATCTATAAAAATTCCAGGTACTTTTTCAACCGTTTCATAAGCATTGGTAGAGCTTGCTGCCAATGGTTCTGGATCTACCACCGACTTATCATCTTCTTGACGAATTAATGGCTTCGATGATTTTACGACTACTTCGTTTAATTGTGTGGGATCTTCGGCTAGTTTAACTGCAAAACTAGTTTGCTCGTTTATTAGATACTCTTTTGAGAACTTCTTATACCCTATAGCCGAAACTTTAAGCGTATAACTATTTTGTGCAACTACATTTATTTTTGAAAGCCCAAAAGTATCTGTTATAGCATTGATTGACTTAGTACTATCTAATTTATTAGTAAGCGCAATATTCGCGAAAGCCACGGGATTATTTTTCGCATCCACTACTTTAATTAAAACGGAACGTTGTTGCGCATTTGAAATGACAGTAAAGCAAAAGAACAATAAAATAAATGAAGCCCTACTAATTAAATGCATTTATAAAAATAATATATTACAATGTGGAGAATAGCGGGTTCGAACCGCTGACCTCTTGCATGCCATGCAAACGCTCTACCAACTGAGCTAATTCCCCCTATTTTAAAAACCGCTGACCTTCCCGAATGAAATTCGGGACGCTCTACCAATCCCGATTTATCGGGACTAATTCCCCTATCTAATTAGACGCTAAATTTCTCCTTTACCGTCTAACCAAAGTTTAACTGCTTCTGTGGTAACTGATTTTGGTCTCTCTAATGGGAATCCTAATGCACGATCCCAAGTTAAGCTTGCTAGTACACCTAATGCTCTACTAACAGCAAATAAGACTGTGTAAAATTCGTATTCAACAATACCATAATGAACTAATAAAGCGCCACTATGCGCATCCACATTCGGCCAAGGATTTTTTACTTTTCCTAGTGACTCTAATATAGGAGGAACTGTTTCATAAATTTTCCAAACCGTATTTACTAACTTATCATCCGCTAAATGTTTTTTACCAAAAGCCATTTGTGCGGTAAAACGTGGATCTGTTTTTCTTAAAACTGCATGACCATAACCTGGCACTACTTTCCCTGAAGCCAATGTTTTTTGAACATATTCAGCAATTTGAGCAGTAGTAGGCTCATCGGTTCCAATGGCTTCTTGCATTTCAAAAATCCATTTAATCACTTCTTGATTCGCTAATCCATGTAAAGGACCTGCTAAACCATTCATACCTGCAGCATAACTTAAATAGGGGTCGCTTAATGCAGATCCTACCAAGTGTGTTGTATGTGCTGATACATTTCCACCTTCATGATCGGCGTGAATGGTCATATACAAACGCATTAATTCTTTAGTGCTTTCATCTTCAAAGCCCATCATGTAAGCTAGGTTACCTGCCCAATCCAATAATCCGTTGGGATGAATGTGTTCGTTATTTTTATATTTTCTTCTATAGATATATGCCGCTACTCTTGGTAATCTTGCAATTAAATCCATGGAATCATCGTAGGTATATTGCCAGTAATCTTTTTTATTCATCCCCTTTGCATACTCTTGTGCAAATTTACTTTCTGTTTGCAATGCCATAACTGCAGCTACAAACATAGTCATGGGATGACTGTTTAAAGGAAAGGCATCAATTACATCAAATACATGTGAAGGAACATGACTTCTTCTTTGCCAATTATTTGTTATGGCTTGTACATCTGTATCATTAGGTATTTCACCAATCATCATTAAATAAAATAAACCCTCTGGCAAAGGCTCATCGCCTTTTGGTGCTTTTGGTAATTTTGCTTGTAATTCGGGAATAGTAAATCCTCTAAAACGGATTCCTTCCTGCGCATCTAATAAACTTGTTTCAGTAACAAGTCCAGTAATTCCACGCATCCCTTGATAGGCTTGGGCTAAAGTTACTTCTCCTATTTTCTTATCACCATGTTGTTTGATCAACTCTTTAATTTCTACACTAGCTTCAATAGCTTTTGCGTTAAACCTATCTTTAATTTCTTCCATATTCCAAAATATTGTGATTGAAAACCGTTTAAATTTCGGCACAAAGTTAACCTAAAAATAGATTTACTTGGGTGCTTTTTTGTACAAATAATATACCACCCATATAAAAATAATATTGGGGATCCAGGCAGCTATTAATGGGGGCAAATTGCCTTTTGTTGAGAAAATGGTAGAGAATCTGTCTGTAATGATAAAAAGTGCGGCAATAATGAAGCCCAAGGCTAAATGGGAGCCACTTCCACCCCTCACCTTATGCCCTGCTATAATTGCGCCAATAAGCGTTAATAATAATACTGTAATGGGTGTGGCATCCCTCCTATAACGTTCAATCTTTAATTCATTTAACACCTCAGACCCTCTTATTTCTTCTAATTTGATTTGTCGTATTAATTGAAGGGTGGTTAATTTATCCTTGGTGTATTTATCTTTCTCTAAATCGACCGGCAAAAACCCAAATTTTTTATGCATTGAAGATGTATAGGTTACTATTTCCCGATTATTAAACACTTTTCTTTCTATTGTTTCAGAAAGCGCCCATTTTTTGACAGTCGTATCCCAAAGAATATTTTCGGCTCTTAAATTATAAATAACCTTATCACCTTCCACTTTATAAATGAAAAAATTATTCCCCCTTTTAGCAGCCGTATCATAACCATATATACCTGCATATGTAAAAGAGTCTACTTTAAAATAAATATCATCTGAACCTTGAATTAAAGCATTGTAACTAGAATGTGTATCTACATATGCAGCTTCAAAACTTCCTCTAATGATATTGGCCTTTGGTATAAAATATAAATTCGATATCCATAAAAGCAATCCTAATAAAACACCTCCAATCCAATAAGGCCTCAACCATCTATTATAACTTGTACCGCTTGCTAGTATAGCAATGATTTCAGTTTGCCCTGCCATTTTTGAAGTGAAAAATATAACAGCAATAAAAACAAATAAAGGAAATAATAAAGCAATGATATGTGGAATGAAACCAATATAGTAATGTGTAAAAATTTCACTTGCAGAAAAACCAGACTTCACGAAATCGTCTGTCTTTTCACTCACATCTATTACTACTGCAATGACAGCAAATAAAAAGATGGAGAAAAAAAATACTTTTAAAAACTTATTTAATATGTACCAATCTAATTTTTTCAAATTATTTATTTCCTTTAAGGTTCATTATAAACGTTTACTAATTTGTGCAACCATTGTTTTTTTCCAACTAGTATAATCCCCTGCAATAATATGTTCCCTCGCCTGCCCTACTAACCAAAGATAAAAAGATAGGTTCTGAATACTCGCTAATTGCAATCCTAATATTTCATCTGCCACAAATAAATGTCGCATATAGGCCTTTGTATAGTATTGACTCATTTCATTGGGTAGTCCTGGATCTAGTGGCGTAAAATCGTTAGCCCACTGCTTATTTTTTATATTAATAACACCTTGTGTTGTAAAAACCATGCCGTTACGTCCATTGCGCGTAGGCATTACACAGTCAAACATGTCTACTCCTAAATCAATTGCTTCTAAAATATTCCATGGTGTTCCTACACCCATTAAATAACGCGGTTTTTGTTTGGGTAAGTTTTCGCAACACAATTGTGTAAAATCATATATCTCTTGCTCCGATTCGCCCACACTTAATCCACCTATTGCATTACCCACTGCATTTTTTGAACTAATGTATTCGCAGGACGCTTTTCTTAAATCGGCAAAAGTACCCCCTTGTACAATGGGGAATAAATTTTGTGTATGTCCATATAAATCGGGTGTTTCTGCTAACCTGTTAAAGCATTTATCCAACCATAAATGGGTTAGATTCATACTCTTTTGCACATATTCATATTCGCTTGGATAAGGAGGACATTCGTCAAAAGCCATGATAATATCTGCTCCAATACTTCTTTGAATATCCATTACTTTTTCAGGACTAAATAAATGTTTGCTACCATCTATATGAGACTGAAATAAAACACCTTCAGGTTTAATTTTTCTATTAGATGCCAATGAAAAAACTTGGTAACCACCGCTATCTGTTAAGATAGGTCGGTCCCAATTCATAAAACGATGTAACCCTCCGGCAGCCTCCATTACTTCGGTTCCTGGTCGTAAATACAAATGATAGGTATTCCCTAATATAATTTGTGCATGTATATCCTGTTTAAGTTGCTGCTGCGTTACTGCCTTTACAGACCCAATGGTTCCAACGGGCATGAATATAGGGGTCTGAATAGTCCCATGATCGGTAGTAATAGTGCCTGCTCTCGAAGCCCCTATTTTGCTTTCATATGCTAAGTTAAATGCTAGTGCCGCCATGGCGCAAAGGTAAGGTCAAATAGGCTATTTTTCCACATTCAATCTAGGACTGAAGTAGTTGAAGGTGCATGCTATACTTTTGTAACATGTTAACTAACCTACCGCTGTCAAATATATTGATAGGCAGTTTTATTGGGATTATTGCCATTCAGCTGTTTTATTACTTGTACTTTTTTCTTCGTTTAGCTATTTATAAAAAACCTAGCAAAACGACTAATATGGAACACCCCATATCGGTAGTTATTTGTGCAAGAGACGAAGCTGCTAATTTAGCTAATAATTTACCAGGGGTTTTAGTACAGGAGTATAATACTACACATGAAGTGGTTTTAGTAAATGACAACTCCGAAGATGAAACAAAATATTTATTAGAAGAATTTAAGAAATCATTTAAAAATTTAAATCCCGTTTTACTTTCACAAGAAGCTAAAATGATTAATGGGAAAAAATTTCCTTTATCCATAGGTATTAAATCTGCAAAAAATGAAACCTTACTTTTAACCGATGCCGATTGCGTTCCAGCAAGCGAACATTGGATGCGATTAATGCAAGATGGCTATGATGATGGTATTGAAATTGTGTTAGGCTATGGCGCTTATAAAAAGAAGCCTGGTATTATTAATAAATTAATTCGTTTTGAAACTTTTCAAACAGCACTTCAATATTTTTCATACGCCTTAGCAGGATTGCCTTATATGGGTGTTGGTCGCAACTTGTCTTATAAGAAAGAGGTGTTTATTCGCAACAAAGGATTTTCTTCTATTAATCAATTGCCTAGTGGGGATGATGATTTGTTTATTAATCAAGTGGCTAATAAATATAATACTGCGATTGTAATTGATAAAGATGCTCATACTTTAAGTGAACCTAAAACATCATTGCACGATTGGATGAATCAAAAATACAGGCATTACACTACCAGCAAATATTATAAATTATCGCATGCTACCCTACTTGCTTTTTATGCCATTAGTCAATTTTTAGTCTATCCTGTTTTAATTACTGCTATCATACTTACTCAACAATATTTATTATTAGGTATTCTATGGGGTATCAGAATGATTGTGCAAGGAACAATATTGAGAAGTACCATGAAGAAGCTGAATGAGCTAGACCTTTGGCCTTGGTTTATTTTATTCGATTTTTGGTCAATCTTCTATTATTTATTTACCTTGCCTAGTGTATGGAAAGCCCCACAGAAAAATTGGAACTAATAACCAAATACTTTGCCGATTTCACACCCAAGCAATTGGAGCAAATAGCAGGACTAGCGCCCGCTTATAAGGAGTGGAATAGTCAAATCAATGTCATCTCTAGAAAAGATATTGATCATATTTACTTGCACCATATTTTACATTCCTTAAGTATTGCCGCTATTGCCGAATGGGAAAAAGGTACACAAGTAATTGATATTGGATGTGGTGGCGGTTTCCCTTGTGTACCACTAGCTATATTTTTTCCAGAGGTTCAATTTTTAGCGGTTGATAGCATCGCAAAAAAATTAAAAGTAGTGGACGCTGTTTGCGAAATGGTTGGAATTAAAAATATTACCACAAAACATACCCGTGTAGAGGAAATAAAAAATAAGAAATTTGATTACGCCATTAGTCGTGCTGTTGCACCCTTAAAAGATTTATGGAAATGGGCCGGACCTATTTTGCATAAGAAACCAGATCAGCCCAATGCCTTAATATGTTTAAAAGGAGGCGACTTGCATCAAGAAATTTTTGAAAGTGGCCTGCGTCCTAAAATGATGTCAATTCATGACATTTTTCAAGAAGCTTATTTTGAAGAGAAGTTTATCATTCAAGTAAAGAAGCCTTAATTATCTTCTATCACTATATTAATTCGGTATCTCTAATTTATTATTACTTCTATTTATGTCTGGCATGCGTTGGCTTGGATCTATCTCAATTGATTTCAAAGCAGCTAAAGGCTTTGTTGTTTCAAAAGTATAGGTTGGTGCTACCCATTGCCATTCTTTATGAACAATACGGTTAATGGCGCCTTCAGCAGGCTTTGATCCTAACATTAAGTCCAATGGTATATAATGTAATTCGCTTGTACCGTCTTTATATGTAATAAGCACTTCAATGGGCATAGGTAATTTACCATTACGTTGAATACTTATAATGGCATTGGCATTGTTTGCACTTACTTCAATATTGTTTAAACCATAATCGATTGTCTTTGTGGAATTCACCCAATATTCTTTTAACCACTGCAATTGCAATCCACTTGTTTTTTCAGCCACTCTCGTAAAGTCATTTGCATTAGGATGTTTGAACTTCCAAGTGTTATAGTAATTGATTAAAATGGCATCTCTTACAGAATCAGATACTACATATCCTAATAAACCTAAGAAAGTAGCCCCTTTAGAATAAGCAGCACTGCTATAAGAATAATTATAATTGTAATGATCTGAATGTGTGCTCATTGGTTCTTCAATACCACTTTTTGCCAAAGTGATATATCCAGCATAATTCCCAAATTGTATCGCAGGCAATTGAGATAGAGCAGTCTCTTTTTCAGCTTTAATTCTTGCTTTTTCTTTTTCGTTTATATTTGGAGATAATAATGCATGATTCATATTATACCAATAAGAAATATCGTCTTCGGCATAACTTGTAAATCCTTCATCCATCCAAGGGAATAAACCTTCATTGGTTCCTAAAATATGTTGATACCAACTGTGCATCCACTCATGAATTACTGTACCAATACCTGGACCTTTTAATAAGGTAGCCATTGCATATTCCATTCCACCATCACCCCCTTGAATAAAAGAATATTGAGGATAAGGATAGGCGCCATATTTTTTCTCTATATAAGGTAAAACTTTTTCAGCAGCCCATAATACATTCGCCCAAGCGCTATCTGATGATGCATTTTTATCTTTAAAATAAACATGGAAGGTTAAACCCTTACGCACTTCTTTAGATAAATGTTTGTAATGATTATCTGCAGCCCACACAAAATCGTGGATATTATTTCCTTTAAAATTCCAAGAAAGATTACCAAATTTATCTGCTACTGCTGTTGGATTTTGCAATACGCCAGTAGCTGCTACCATATAAGTCTTATCCAAAGATAAGGTTACATCGTAATTACCCCATACACCATAAAACTCACGAGCAATATACGGATTGGTATTCCATCCTTGGTAATCGTATTCTACCATTTTAGGATACCATTGACTCATGGAATAACGAACGCCTTCTGCATTGTCACGACCAGAGCGTCTAATTTGAACTGGTACTTGTGCTTCAAATTGCAAAGACATTTTTATAGAAGATTTGGGTGCAATAGCTTGTATTAATTGCACTTCTAAAATAGTTTCGTGATCAATTAATTTTTGCGCTTTACCATTTATTAAAATTTGGCTTACTCTTTGGTAACCTATTTCAGTGGGTGATAATTTTTGAATGCGATCTTTTACTCTTCTATCCCAATCCTGTGTAGCTTCTTGACCTAACATAGTTGCATTAGAAGCTGTAATTGCACCACGTCTAAAATTTAATAAATTTTTTCCTAACTCTCTACTACGAATATCCATAGATGAATTGGGCGCAAAAGCATTCCAATACATATGAAAATAAACCTTACGTAAAGTGTCTGTTGAATTATTGGTGTATACTATTTCTTCAGTTCCCTTAACAATGTTATTGGTAACATCAAGGGCCGCTTTAATTTTATAGTCGATATGTTGTTGCCAACGATCGGCTTGCGCTGTTGCGAAATTTACAAAACTGATAAATGCAATAACGAATAAAAATAGCTTATTTTTCATAGGATTGAATTAAGAAGCTAAATTAATTCATTAATTAGAATATTGCTAATTAAAAAGGAAATTGCTGAATTAAGTATAAGTTATTGTAAAACACAAGCACTAAAGCTATTGCTTCCCCTCCACCACTATCACAATCTCCCCCTTCACTTGCTTGGAGGAGAAATGTGTTATTAAATTGGCAATGCTATCTGTTATATTTTCCTCATACATCTTGGTTAATTCTCTACTTACAGAAGCTTGTCTTTCTGCTCCAAAATGTACGGCAAATAATTCTAAGGTTTTTACTAATCGCATGGGGCTTTCATAAAATATCATGGTGCGCTCTTCGTTCGCTAAGGATTCCATTAAAGTTTTTCTACCTTTTTTTAAAGGGATAAAACCTTCAAAAATAAAACGCGTTGCTGGTAAGCCACTATTCACCAAAGCCGGAACAAAAGCAGTAGCACCGGGCAAACTTGTGATAGCTACGCCTGCTGCTTTACAAGCACGTACTAATAAAAATGCCGGATCAGAAATACCTGGGGTTCCTGCATCTGTTATTAAAGCAATTTTCTTGCCAGCTTGTAATTGTTGCACTAAATGATCCACCACTTTATGCTCATTATGCTGATGATAAGGTGTAAGTGGTTTATGAATTTTATAATGCTGTAATAACTTAGAAGAAGTTCTGGTGTCTTCACACAAAATAAAATCAACTTCTTGCAAGACCTCTATAGCCCTGAAAGTAAAATCTTTTAAATTTCCAATGGGTGTGGGTACGATATATAACATGGAAATAATTAAAAAGTAATTAATTGCTTGTACTACTTCACAAACTCAATCTCAAAGTATTCCATAACTGCATTAGCCAATAATTGCTTACTTGCAGTTTCTGCAACTTCTCTTGCAGCTGCTTCATTGGCTGCTTCAATTTGTAATGTAATATGCTTTCCAACTCTTACATCTTTAACACCGGTCATACCTAAATTATGCAAACCGCCTAAAACTGCCTTTCCTTGAGGATCTAATAAATCTTTCAAAGGCATTACTTTAATTTGAACTTGAAATGTCATACGAATTTTATTGAGTGATTGTTTTCTTGTAAAACAAAGATACTAAGCAATAGCCAATAAAGCCAAAAGGGATGGCCATCCATTTAAAAAAGTAGGCAGAAATAATGGTTTCTAGCGCTACCAAAGCTAGTGGAAGTATTAATTTCTTCTTTGATCCAAAGTTCTTTAAAGCCAACATAGGCCTATTCATTACCATCAAGTAGGACACTATTATAATATAGAAATACCAAAAAACTGGGCTTAGTAATAATGTAGAGAAAATTGTAGTTTGTGACTGCCAATATACCAATGGAAATGCTGCTGTTAAAATACCAATCATGGGAATGGGTACCCCTTTGAAGTAAGTCGTTTGTGCTGGATCGATATTGAATTTAGCTAAACGATACGCCCCTGCTAATGCTATTATAAAAGCGGGTGCCATTAGCAAGGTATTGTGTGATAAGGCATTTATATCTGATGCCAATGAAAGTCTTAAAAATTGGAATACTATAAAAGAAGGCGCTACCCCAAAACTTACTACATCAGCTAAAGAATCTAATTGTTTTCCTAAATCTGAATTCACTTTTAATAATCGCGCTGCAAATCCGTCAAAAAAATCGACCACTGCTGCTAACCCAATAAATAAACTAGCATAAAATATTTGTTCTGGAATTTCAATAACCATATCACCCGTTTCATCTAAGGAAGCCATGGTGCCTGATTGAAAAGTAACTACAATAGCCCAACAACCAAAAAACAAGTTTAGTAGTGTGATTAAATTAGGTATGTGTTTTTTCATGTTGATTTTATTTGATGCTTCTATTTTACTTTACGCATTAACGCTTCTATTTCTTCAGCTTTAATAGGCATATTTTTCATTAAGTCTTGGTTTCCCGTTTTGGTAATCCAAATATTATTTTCAATACGCACTCCCATATTTTCTTCTTTAATATAAATACCAGGCTCCACTGTAAATACCATACCTGCAGTAATAGGCGCTGTTCTCGTACCCAAATCATGCACATCCAATCCTAAATGATGTGAAATGCCATGGTATAAATATTTTCTATAGGCTCTGTTTTCAGCATCTTCGTTTTTAACATCTGATTTTCGTAGCAACCCAATTTTTAAAAATTGTTGGGTAGCTTCTTCACCTACTTTATCGGTATAATGTAAAATACTAATACCCGGTTTTAAAATTGACTTTGCATAATCATGTAAATGCAAACAAGCATTATAAACTTGCTTTTGTCTTTTGGTAAATTTTCCATTTACCGGTACGGTTCTAGTTAAGTCGGCACAATAGCCTCCGTATTCTGCGCCAAAATCCATCAATACTAATTCTCCGTCTTTACAAATATTATTATTGCTTACATAATGTAAGGTTCTTGCATTGTCTCCACTAGCAATAATACTATGATACGCTACACCTGTTGCACGCTGACTTAAAAATGAATGATATATCTCCGCTTCAATTTCATATTCATTTACACCTGGTTTAATAAACTGCAATAACCTTCTAAAAGCCACTTCGGTAATGTCTATGGCCTTTTGTATCACTGCTACTTCTTCTTTTGATTTTACTGCACGCAATTCTTTCATGATGGTTGCAGCACGACAAAAAGTATGCAAGGGATACCTCGCTTTCATCTCATCTATAAAACGATATTCACTAGTTCTTAATAAATTATTTTTTCGATCATTTTCATTGGAATCTAAATAAATAGCCGATGCTAAATGCACCCATTGTTGTAACACACCATCTAATACATCTTCCCACACAATTGTTGCCATTCCAGAAATGGCTTTCGCTTCAGCAGCCCTTAATCTTTTGCCATCCCATATTTCTTTTAACTCTTGTGGTCTTACCAATACCAATACTTCTCTAAATTTTGGATCTGGATTATCTGGAAATAAAATAACCATGCTCCCTTCTTGTTCAATACCTGACAACCAAAATAATTCAGTGTTTTGCTTAAAGCCGTGCAATGCATCTCCGTTTAAAGGATACTCATCATTACTTACAAAAATAGCAATGCTATTTTTTTGCATTTTGGATACAAAACGCTTTCTATTTTGAATAAATATCTGAGAATCTAAGGGTGTATATTTCATAGTTAAAATATTTATTAATTGTAAGGGCAAGTTAATTAAAAAATGAATCCTTTAAGCGATCTTACCCCAACCAATTTTGCTTTTTTGGGTAATTAAATAGCTTCTAATAACAGCATTTTGAGGCAATTGAAGGGTGGGATCCTTTTCGCATATGTCATAGGCTGCTTGTCTTGCTTCTTCTAATGCTTTTTTATCATTAATAATGTTCGCTAATTTAAAATTTAGCGCACCACTTTGTCTTGTTCCATCAATATCTCCAGGCCCTCTAATTTCTAAGTCTTTCTCGGCAATAACAAAACCATCATTGGTAGAACACATAATTTTTAATCTTTCTTTTGCTTCCCTACCTGCTTTTACACTACTTAATAAAATACAATAACTCTGCTCCATTCCTCTTCCCACACGACCTCTTAATTGATGCAGTTGTGACAATCCAAATTTCTCTGCACTTTCTATAACCATTACACTTGCATTAGGCACATTCACGCCTACTTCAATGACAGTCGTCCCTACCAATATTTGTGTATCCCCCGTTTTAAAGCGATTCATATTGGTTTCTTTTTCTACACTACTTTGTCTACCATGCACCATACTTATTTTATAAGCGGGTGCTGGGAAAAAACTTTTTACTTGTTCATAGCCCTGCATTAAATCTTCATAGCTCAACTTTTCACTTTCTTCAATTAAGGGATATACATAATAGGCTTGCCTTCCTTTTACAATTTCAGTTTTTACAAAATCCATCACACTGGCTCTCGAAGTTTCATAACGGTGCACCGTTTTAATAGGTTGTCTTCCTGGAGGCAATTCATCCATCACACTATAATCTAAATCACCAAAAGCCGTCATGGCTAATGTTCTTGGAATAGGTGTAGCCGTCATCACTAATACATGCGGAGGGATGGTTGATTTTTTCCAAAGCTTTGCACGTTGCGCCACTCCAAATCGATGCTGCTCATCGATTACAGCCAATCCTAAATTTTTAAATTGAACCACATCTTCTATAATTGCATGTGTACCTACTACAAAATGTATATCATCCTCTAACAACCCTTTTAATATTCTTCTACGCTCTCCAATTTTTGTACTACCCGTTAACAATGCAATTTCAATAGGCATTTCTTTTAACAAGGCTGTTAAGCTCTCATAATGTTGCATGGCTAAAATTTCGGTAGGTGCCATCAAACAACTTTGATAACCATTATCTGCCGCAATAAGCATGGCCATTAAGGCAATCATTGTTTTTCCACTACCCACATCTCCCTGCAATAACCTGTTCATTTGATATCCCTTAGCAACATCTTGTCTTATTTCTTTAATCACTCTTTTTTGGGCCCCCGTTAATTCAAAGGGTAAATGCTTGCTATAAAATGTATTAAAATACGTGCCCACTTTTTCGAACAAATGACCCTTACTATTTTTATGTCTATCAATTTTTATTAAATTCAATCTTACTTGTGCAATAAATAATTCTTCAAAAATTAAACGGTCTACTGCTTTTTTATAATTGGCTAATGAAGATGGGAAATGTATTTGCCTATAAGCCTCCCATCTACCCATTCTATTTTCCAATAAATGTGCGGGTAAATTTTCTGGCAAATCGTTTTGACTTATTTGTTGAAATAACACTTGAGTTAATTTCCCAATTTGTTTTGCATTTAAACCGCGCGCTTTTAATTTTTCGGTAGAAGAATAAACAGGTTCTAACAAGGATTTTTGCGCCATGGTATTGGCTACATAGGGTTCTATTTCAGGATGCACTAATTGCGCCTTTCCATTAAAAAAACTAACCCTTCCAAATACCAAATAAGCCTGACCTTCGACTATATTTTTCTGCACCCATGTTATTCCCTGAAACCAAGCTAGTTCGATACTCCCCGTTTCATCCTTTAACTGAGTCACCATTCGTTTAGAGCGCTTTACACCAATAATATCTATACCCTGTAAAATCCCTTTTATTTGAATAAAATCCTGATCTGGGGTTATGGACGCAATGGTCATTACCTTGGTTTTGTCGATATGGCGATGTGGAAAATGATGTAATAAGTCGCCAAATGTGAATAAACTAAGCTCTTTTTTAAGCATATCGGCCCTCAAAGGGCCCACCCCTTTTAGGTATTCAATAGGATTAGATAAAAGAGAAGCTGTTGACAAACTAAATATTTTTAAATTCTGTACAAATATCCCAAAAAGATGGCAAAAAATGGGTTCCTGATTCATTATCTTCGCAGTTCTATGGAAAAGGAAATTGTATTAAGCGGAATTAGGCCTACAGGCTTCTTGCACCTAGGCAATTATTTTGGAGCTATGCGTAATTACGTACGTATGCAAGACGAATACAACTGTTATTTCTTTGTTGCCAACTGGCATAGTTTAACCACCCATCCAGATACCAAAACTTTACAAGAAAGTGTGCTTAGAGTCGTAGCAGAAAATATTGCTTGTGGCTTAGACCCAGAGAAAGTGTCTTTATATGTTCAAAGTGATGTACCTGAAATTGCAGAATTATACTTGTACTTGAATATGCTCGCCTATAAAGGAGAGTTGGAGAAAACAACCTCTTTCAAGGATAAAGTACGCATGCAACCTGAAAATGTAAATGCAGGTTTACTTACCTATCCAGTATTACAAGCGGCCGATATCTTAATACACCGCGCTGTTAAAGTGCCTGTTGGTAAAGACCAAGAACAAAACTTAGAAATGGCACGCAACTTTGCGGAGCGTTTTAATTATAGATATGGCGAAACTTTTCCTTTGCCTTATGCATTTAATTATAATAGCGAATTAGTTAAAATTTTAGGATTAGACGGACAAGGTAAAATGAGTAAAAGCGAAAATCAAAATACCACTTTGTTTTTAGCCGACGAAGATGATGCTATTCGCAATAAGATTAAAAAAGCGACTACCGATCAAGGACCCTTAACTCCTAACTCGGTTAAACCAGATTATATAGAAAACCTATTTACTTTACTACGCTTGGTAAGCACACCTGATACGGTGAAGAAATTTGAGGACGATTTCAACAATAGTAGTGAAGGAAATTGTATTATTAGATATGGCGACATGAAAAAGCAATTGGCTGAGGATATGGTTAATTTTATTCAACCTATTCGTAATCAAGCGCTTGATTTGCAAAACAACAAAGACTTACTTATAAAAATCATTAGACAAGGGGCCGACAAAGCTAGGGCTAGTGCCTCTGATACCTTGTCCATTGTAAGAAAGGCAGTTGGGATGGATTATTAATGGAGAAGAAACAAATAAATTAAAAAATAAATAGTACTAAAACTATTTTGTATTTTCACGACCATGGCAAAAATTAAAAAACCTAAACACGTTGCAGTTGCCGGAAACATTGGAGCTGGCAAAACTACTTTAACTGAAATGTTAAGTAAACATTATCGTTGGATTCCTCAATTTGAGGATGTAGACCATAATCCTTATTTAATGGATTTTTACGATGACATGACGCGTTGGAGTTTTAACCTTCAGATCTATTTCTTACATGGTCGCTTAAATCAAATTTTAGAAATACAAAGAGGAACTGAAACAATCATCCAAGACAGAACCATTTACGAAGATGCCAATATTTTTGCGCCCAACTTGCATGAAATGGGATTGATGAGCAAAAGAGATTTTGACAACTACTTTGGTTTTTTCAGCACCATTAAAACAATGGTACAACCTCCAGACTTATTAATATATTTAAAAGCCTCTGTTCCTACCCTGGTTTCTCAAATTCAAAAAAGAGGAAGAGAGTATGAAGAAAATATTCGTTTAGACTATTTAAAAAAATTGAACGAGTACTATAATAAATGGATTGAAGGATATAAAGAAGGGCCTTTATTAATTATCGATTGTGATAAAAATAAATTCGGTGAATCTGAAGAAGATTTAGGCGAAATTATTAGCAAAGTGGATGGCATGCTCTATGGCCTTTTTTAACAAATAGTTTTTAAATTATTTTACGGGAATGAATAATATTACGCCTTCCATATTAGAAGAAATTAAATCTATTGTAGGAAGTGCTTACTTTTTTACAGACGAAGAAAGTTTTGCCAAATACGGCAGCGACGAAACCGAAAAACTACATTATACCCCACAGGTTGTAGTAAAGCCAAGAAAAGCAACAGAAATTGCACAACTATTAAAACTTTGTAACCAACATTTAATACCCGTTACCCCAAGAGGGGCAGGAACAGGCTTAACTGGTGGAGCACTTCCTCATTTAGGCGGATTGGTTATATCTATGGAGCGCTTTAATGCCATTTTAGAAATAGATGAAAGAAATTTACAAGTTACTACCGAGCCAGGTGTGATTACAGAAGTATTACAAAATACTGTGAAAGAAAAAGGATTGTTTTACCCACCCGACCCAGCAAGTAAAGGAAGTTGTTTTATTGGCGGCAATATATCAGAAAATTCTGGCGGACCAAAGGCAGTAAAATACGGCGTAGTAAAAGATTATGTTTTAAACTTAGAAGTTGTACTTCCTACTGGTGAAATTATATGGACAGGATCGAACGTTTTAAAAAATGCTACAGGATATAACATTACTCAATTGATTGTTGGAAGTGAGGGAACATTAGGAATTGTTACTAAAATAGTTTTAAGACTTATCCCACACCCTAAGTTTGATTTATTAATGTTGGCGCCTTTTAATAGTATAGAAAAAGCAAGCGAAGCAGTGAGTGCAATTTTTAGAGCCGGCATTACCCCCAGCGCCATGGAATTAATGGAAATAGACGCAATTACTTTAGCTTCCAAAATGTTAGATAGTACAGCCATCTCTATCACAGAAAATTTAGCAGCTCATTTAATTATTGAAGTAGATGGTAATAATATGGAAGTATTAATGAGTGAAATGGAAGCCATTTCTGAAGTACTTGCACAATTTGATGCTGGAGAATTGTACTTTGCTGATGATGCCCAGCAAAAAAATGAACTTTGGAAAATACGTAGAAAAGCCAACGAAGCTTCTGTTGCTGCTGGTTATACCATAGAAGAAGATACGGTGGTTCCTCGAGCTGCCCTACCACAATTGATTAAAGGAGTAAAAGCATTGGGACTTGAAAATGGATTCAAAGTGGTTTGTTATGGACATGCAGGAGATGGAAATTTGCACATTAGAATTAACCACCCTCTTCACAAAACAAGTCACAATAACAAAGAAATGCAAGCCATACTCATTAAAATATTTGAATTGGTAAAGGCATTAGGCGGCACCATTAGTGGCGAGCATGGTATTGGTCTTATTCAAAAAACATATATGCCTGTTATGTTCGACAATGTGACAATGGAATTGATGAAGGGTATTAAATTATTGTTTGATCCCAATAATATTTTAAACGCCGGAAAAATATTTGATTTAAAAAAGTAAGCGATGTCTTATCGCTTAGATACCTACCCCTACATTATGTTATTTAAAAAAATAAATTTATTAATTTTAATCATTGGCTTTACTTTTCATAGTCAAGTTGCTACAGCGCAAACAATTATTCAAACCAATAAATTTTTTGAAGAAGAAAAGCCCATTTTATTCGGAGGCGGCCTATTACTTGGAGGAAGTAGTAACTCTTTTCAATTTGGCGTAAATCCTGAATTATTAAAAAGTTATAATAAATACTTGGATGCAGGTATTATAATGAATGTTTACTATTCCTCCTTCAGCGCTTCTTTAACCTCCAATGAGAAAATAAAAAACTTTCAATTAGGGGCAGGTGTTTTTGCAAGGGTATGGCCTATAGAACAATTCTTTTTACAATTACAACCAGAATACAATAGAACATGGACTTTTGCCAACAATTATAGCAACGGCGTTAAAGCCAATACTAGTTTTGGTGCTACAAGTTTATTAGGGGGTATTGGCTATGGTAAACATGACGCCAATGGAATGTCATATTTTTCGGTAATGGTAGATTTATTAGATGCAGCGCAATCACCCTATCGAATAGGTCAATTAAAAGCTCAACCAATTTTTAGAGCAGGTGTAGGATTCCCAATTTTCAGGGCTAAGAAAAAAATGCCATAACTTCTTCTAGTGTTGTACAAATATGTAAACGATACCTACTGCGTTCGTATAAAAAATCTTCTTCCTCCATCTTATCAATCATAGCAAGCAAAGGATCATAAAATCCTTGATAATTAAATAGCACTATTTTTTTATCATGGATACTTAAATTATTCCAAACAAGCATTTCAAATAGTTCATCAAAAGTGCCCAAGCCACCTGGAAGCACCATAGCAGCATCTCCTTTTTCGTATAAGCGTAATTTTCGCTCATGCATCGTCTCCGTAACAATCAATTCGGTTAAGCCAGTATGTTGCGCTTCCCATTCTAATAAAAGTTTGGGCATAATGCCAGTAACTTTTCCCCCATTTGCTAAACATCCATTGGCTACAGCACCCATCAGCCCTTTGTTACCGCCCCCATATACTAACTCAATATTATTTAGCGCCAATAGTTTTCCTAACGCAGTTGCCTGATGTATAAATAATGGATTATTCCCCGATTTTGAACCACAAAAAACAGTTAGGGACTTGATTTTCATAAAAACAATTTTTATACTTAAATATAGAGGCAAATTACGTAATTATTTCAAGGATTCTTATTACTTTGCCCACTCAAAATAGGACTATGAGCGCTTCTTTACTTTTTATTTTTGTTATTATATACTTTGCTATACTATTAGGGGTTGCTAAGATTGCGGGTAAGAATAGCAACAATATGTCTTTTTTCATAGGCAATAAAAACAGCAATTGGATGTTGGTTGCCTTTGGCATGATTGGCACTTCTTTGAGTGGCGTTACTTTCGTGAGCGTTCCAGGCGCAGTGAGTAAAGATGCTTTCCATTATTTGCAAATAACTATTGGATATCTCATTGGTTATATTACTATCGCTTATGTATTATTACCCATTTACTATAAACTTAACCTAACTTCAATTTATCATTATTTAGAACAACGTCTTGGGTTTAATGCTTATAAAACGGGCGCTTCCTTTTTCGTCTTATCTAGAACCCTTGGCGCCACTGCAAGACTATATTTAGTCGTAAAAATTTTACAAGTTTTTATATTAGATAGTTTAGCCGTTCCCTTTTGGGCTACCACACTTGTTATTTTAATCATGATTTTATTATACACTTATGAAGGTGGTGTAAAGACAATTGTTTGGACAGATACACTGCAAACTTCGGGTATGTTAATGGGTTTGATCATTTGCAGTGTTTATATTTTAAACAACCTACATTTTTCTGTTGCTGAAGGATTACAGGCGATGCAATTAAAAGGAATTGCTACTGTTTTTAATACCGATGTAAATAGCAAGACATTTTTTTTGAAACAAATTATTGGGGGTGCTTTTATTACCCTTACCATGACAGGACTTGACCAAGAAATGATGCAAAAGAATATTTCTGTAAAGACCCTAAAGGACGCACAAAAAAATATGGTTACCATTGGATTTACGATGCTATTGGTGATTACTTTATTTTTATTTTTAGGGGGGCTATTAAATTTATATGCAGCACAAAATAATATCACTGCTACTGGCGATGATCTATTCCCCAATATTGCATTATATCATATGCCTCCTTACATCTCCATCATATTTATCCTTGCATTGATTTCTGCTTTATTTCCAAGTGCTGATGGTGCCATTACTGCTTTAACATCTAGCTTCTGTATTGATTTATTGGGCATGCAAAGAAATACAACATGGGATGAAGCTAAAAAGAAAAAAATTAGACAAAGAGTACATTTAAGTTTTGCGTTTTTGTTTCTAATAATCGTGTTAGTATTTAAATGGATTGATAATAAAAGTATCATTGATTTACTTTTAAAAATTGCTTCCTACACCTATGGGCCATTATTAGGCTTATTTGCATTTGGCATACTCACTAAAAGAGTGCTTCATGATAAATGGGCTTTTGTTCCTTGTTTTTTGGCACCCCTATTATGCTTGCTGCTTGATTACGCTCAACCCTTCCTTTTTGGGAACTTTAGAATTGGACAAGAGTTACTTATTATCAATGGCTTACTCACTTTTATAGGCCTTTGGGTAATTTCAAGGCCAAATACAGAAAAAAATTAGACATTTGCTACATGGATTTTATAAACCCATTGGCCAACGATTATACCGAAAAGTATTCTAATGCAACTCCTAGCTATTTAAAAAGCTTGTTTGAGGAGACATTAACTAGCCATCAACACGCTCATTTACAAAGTAGTTGGACCCAAGGGGGTTTCTTAAGTTTTTTGAGTAAGCTGCTTGCACCCACCCATATTTTAGAAATTGGCACATTTACAGGGTTCAGCGCTTTATGTTTAGCAGAAGGCCTAGCCAACAATGGCGAATTACATACTATTGAACTAAGAGCAGAAGATGCCCAAAAAGCACAAGCCGCTTTTAACAATAGCCCCAAAGTCAATCAAATTAAATTATACACGGGTGATGCCAAACTTATCATTCCCACATTGCTTAAGAAGTGGGACCTCGTATTTATAGATGCTGATAAAACGGGTTATATTGAATATTACAATTTGGTGATGCCTCAACTTAATACCAACGGAATAATCATTGTAGATAATGTACTATTTCATGGCGAAGTGCTTGAAGATTCATTACAGGGAAAGAGTACTAAAGCCATTCAAGCATTCAATGAACATGTACTTTCGGATCAAAATACAGAACAAGTGATGTTAACAATAAGAGATGGCTTAACTTTGATTAGAAAAAAATAACAGCATGAATATAAGCAAGCTTGCTTTGATCCTCTTTTTTATTACCCCTCTACAATCATTAGCACAAAAAACTGCTACCTTAATATATATTGACCAATATAAAGACATTGCCATTAGCGAAATGAAACGCACTGGTATCCCTGCCTCTATCACTCTAGCACAAGGCATCATAGAATCCAATAGCGGCGAGAGCAATTTGGCTTTAAATTTTAAAAATCATTTTGGCATCAAATGCAAAAGCGATTGGAAGGGCGAAACCACCTATCAAGATGATGATGCAAAACAAGAATGTTTCAGGGTTTATCCCAATGCCAATACTTCTTTCAAAGATCATTCTGATTTTTTAAAATCAAGAACCAATTATGCTCCTTTATTTGAATTGGATCCCGTAGATGATTCAGCCTGGGCTTATGGCCTTAAAAAAGCAGGCTATGCAACGGCTTCCGACTATCCAAGAAAATTACTTAAAGTCATTAACGACTTTGAACTTTCACAATTCAACTTTCCCGAGCTTGCTTTGAATGATGATAATGATACCCCTGTAAAGAAAATAGATACACTTGCAAAAACGAAAGATAGCATTGTCAAAGAAAATATAATTTTCAAAGACAGTTTAGGTAAAAATCAAATTAACATAAGTGCAAATGATACTATCCCTTCTAAAGATAGTAGCGCTAAAGTTTTACCTGGCAACGTAAATATCGACAGCATTAACTCGAAATATTTAGACACCATTAAACTTTCTAGTGTAAAGGGAATTGTAAATTCAGATAGTACTAAAAATACTGCCCCCAATGCTATCAATGGTATTGGTGCCCTAAAAATTGAGGTGACTAAAGATAGTAGTAGAAATAGCAAAGATAGTAGTCTTACTAAAAAAGATACTAGCTCTTTGCTTACAAACAAACCCGCTACTAGCGCCAGTAGTCAATATCCAAAGGGGAAATTTAAAGCCAACCAAATACTAGCAGTATGGGCAACCGCAGGCAGTTCCTTTTTAGCGATAGCCAATGCAAATAAAATTGCCTTGTATAAACTTTACTTATATAATGATTTAGTTGAAACAGAACTTGTAGCCAAAGATCAAATTTTATACCTAGCTCCTAAGAAAAAAGAGATTAGCAATAAAATTCATTTGGTAGCAGCGAATGAAACCTTCTATGACATTAGTCAAAATGAAGCAATTCAATTAAGTTATTTACAAGCATATAACCCTTTGGTTACCGACAAAACATTAACTGCAGGTAGCACCCTTGTTTTATTTAAACCTAATGAAACGCCAAAACTGAGTAGCACTCCAGTAATTGTTCCAATTACGAAGCCGGCAAAAAAAGTAATACCTGCCGTAGCACCTGCACCCGAAGTAAATTCAAAAAATGCTCTTCAAAAAGATACTACTTTAAAAAACACTACACCAAAAGAAGGAACAATAAAAAAGCCACTTGATTTTATAAAAAAATTAAGTTTGCCTTCCATTTTTAAGCGTAAAAAAAATAATTAAATATGAATAGTATTACCGTCTTAGATAAAGAATTTATTCCCTATTTAACCGAAGAAGAAATACAAGAAAAAATTACAGCACTAGCTGTTCAATTAAATAAAGATTATGCCGGGAAGCGTCCTATTTTCTTATCTATTCTAAACGGCTCTTTTTTATTTACTGCAGACTTATTTAAACAAATTACCATTGAGGCAGAAGTATGTTTTATCAAATTAGCCTCTTATAAAGGCATGACATCTTCAGGCAATGTTATTACAGCTATTGGCCTTGAAGCCAATGTAAGTGGTAGGGATATTATTATTCTTGAAGATATTATTGATACTGGTAAAACCTTACACCACTATTTACCGCAACTACTTTCGAGTGGCCCCGCATCTGTTAAGATTGCTGTATTACTAAATAAAAAAGAAGCCTTACAATTTCCTGTAACAGTAGATTATACTTGCTTTGAAATACCCAATAAGTTTGTAGTAGGCTATGGCCTTGATTACGATGGGCTTGGTAGAAACTCCAAACATATCTACCAACTCAAATAAAAATTACTTTGTTGGCTTCGGCTGAAAATTAGGGCTTTGTTGCATTTTCTCTAAAATTGCTTTTTCTTCCGCAGTGACATGTTGTGGTGTCCATACATTCACATTAATAAGTTGGTCGCCCTTTGCATATCCTTGTACTTCTGGGAAACCCTTTCCTTTTAATCTAAACATTTTACCACTTTGTGTACCTGGCGGAATTTTAATTTTAGCACGCCCATCTATTGTAGGCACTTCTACACTTGTTCCAAATACAGCATCTGGAATAGTAATATATAAATCGAATGAAACATTCAAACCATCTCTGTGTAAACTTTCATGCGGTTCTTCTTCAATCATAATAATTAAATCGCCCGGGCTGCCTCCTCTTTCTCCTGCATTTCCTTTTCCAGACATGCTTAATTGCATCCCATCTTGCACACCTCCTGGTATATCTATTGAAATAGTTTCTTCTCCATATACACGACCCTCTCCTTTACAAGGAGTACATTTAGCAGTTACCGTATTACCTTCTCCATTACAAGTGGGACAAGTATTTACTGTTTGCATTTGACCTAAAAATGTATTGGTTACTCTTTTCACCTGACCTGAACCATTACAAGTACCACAGGTTTGTACACTATTTTTATCTTTAGCGCCATTGCCACCACAAGTAGTACATAATACATGCTTCTTTACTTTCACTTGCTTATTGGCTCCATTGGCTATTTCTTCAAAATTCATCTTAAGCTTAATTCTTAAGTTGCTGCCTCTTTGCCCTCTCGATCTTGAAGATCTTGAACGGCCTCCACCTCCACCGCCAAAAAATCCACCAAACATATCTTCACCAAATACATCTCCAAATTGACTAAATATATCATTCATGTCCATTCCGCCACCACTAAATCCACCACCACCACTTGTACCTGGGCCAAATGCAGCATGTCCAAAGCGATCATACTTTGCTTTTTTATCGGCATCACTTAATACTTCGTATGCAGAAGCCGCTTCTTTAAATTTTTCTTCTGCAGCTTTATCGCCCGGATTTCTATCTGGGTGAAATTGCATAGCTACTTTACGGTAAGCTTTTTTTATTTCATCTGTTGATGCAGATTTCGTGACACCTAATACCTCGTAATAATCTCTTTTTGACATACTCGATTTTTATTTACCTACCACTACTTTTGCGAAGCGGATAATTTTATCATTTAATAAATAGCCTTTCGTAATTTCATCCACTACTTTTCCTTTTTGCTTTGCATCTGTAACTGGAATTTCTGTAATCGCTTCATGCAATTCAACATTAAAATCCTTGTGCAAACTTTCCATTGCAGTGACTCCTTTTGATTGAAGTGTTGATCTTACTTTATTAAACACCAATTGAATGCCTTCTTTTTGAACAGCTAAATCATCGGCACTATTCAATTGCTTCTCTGCTCTATCGCAATCATCCATTACTTCTAACATGGAAACAATGACATCTTTTCCAGCTGTTTGAATAAGATCCAATCTTTCCTTGGCAGTTCTTCTTCTAAAATTTTCAAATTCTGCCATTAAACGCAAGTATTTATCCTTTTGATCGGCTAAATCAGCCTTTAACTGGTCTAGTTCACTTAAAGGAGTCTCTTCCACTTCAGGAGCAGTTTCCGGGGTATTTTCAGCCTCATTTTGAGCAGGAATGGCTTGTTCAGTAGTATCCATTTCTTTATCTTCCATAGTTTTCATATTGTTACAAATATCTCCCAAAAATATTGCCAAATAACCAAATAGAGCAAAATTGACAGAAATAGACCTAAAATAGGCACAAGTTGTCACTCATTTGGGCGCTATATTTGTGCCATGACAAAGGTGTATTTAAATAAGAAAATTAACCCCAGAATTGCCCTAGGCCACCCCTGGATTTACAATAATGAGGTGGACCGTATTGCGGGCCCTATTGAACCAGGCGATATTGTAGAAGTTTACTTTTTTGACGGTCAATTAGCGGGTAGAGGCTATATCAACCCCAACTCTCAAATTATTATTAGATTATTAACCCGCAAAAGGGAAGAAATTGATGCCCATTTTTTCTATGAAAAAATTAAAACGGCTTGGGCTTATAGACAACAATTGGGCTATACCGAAAATTGCCGTTTAGTATTTGGAGAAGCCGATGGTTTACCTGCACTTATTATTGATAAATTCAACGACTATTTTGTACTCCAAACATTATCTCTTGGTATTGATATTTGGAAAAAAGCAATCGTAGAAGCTTTGCAAAAAATATTTAACCCCAAAGGAATTTACGAGAGAAATGATGTTCCTGTTAGAGAATTAGAAGGTCTCACGCAAGTAAAAGATTTTTTAACCGCCCCCTTCCCTACAGAAATTATTATTCATGAAAATGATTTACAATTTTATGTAAATATTGAAACAGGGCAAAAAACAGGCTACTTCTTAGACCAACAAGATAATAGAAGAGCCATTAAAGAAATAGTAAAAGGAGCAGATGTGCTTGGCGCATTTACTTACACTGGTACTTTTGAAATACACGCAGCACATTATGGTGCTAAATCGGTTTTAGGAATAGACATATCAGAAAGCGCAGTGGCACAAGCCAATAAAAATGCTGCACTTAATAAACTTGATCATATTGTTAAGTTCGAAGCTATGAATGCTTTTGATGTATTAAAAAAATGGGGTAAGGAAGGTCGAAAATATGATGTAGTGATGTTAGACCCCCCTGCCTTTACAAAGAGTAGAAATAATATTGATAAAGCAGTTACTGGTTATAAGGAAATTAATTTAAGAGGCATGCAGATGCTGAGAAATGGTGGATTTTTAGTTACGTCAAGTTGCACCAACTTAGTGAGTCCTGAATTATTTTTAGAAACCATACAAATGGCTGCATGGGATGCTAAGAAAAGAATACGTCAAGTAACTTATCAATCGCAGTCTAGCGACCACCCTATTATTTGGGGCATGGAGAACACCCACTACCTTAAATTTTTAATTGTAGAAGTTTGCGATAGATAGAATTGCTTGGACTTACATTTTATAAAGCCCTAACAATTTAAAACAAAGGCCCCCCGATGAATCGGGGGGCCTTTTAAAAATCATAAGAAAGCGTAGTGTTAATTTTATATTCTATAAAAATTAACATGAAGCGACGTTTCAGTTTAATTTATTCAAAGTAGTTTGAATAGCTTCAAAATTTGGTAAGTCACCAGGTGTAGCACAAACTTCTTCATATTGAACAACCCCTTCTTTGTCAATAACAAACGCAGCACGCTTGCTTACTCCTTGCATTTCAAAAGCAGGGAAAACATCATACTTAACACCATATGCATCAATAGCTGTTTTATTAAAATCACTTAACAAAGAGAAATTTAATTTTTGCTCTTCTTTGAATTTGCCTAATACAAATAAAGAATCAATAGAGATGCCCAATACTTCCGCATTAGCACTATTGTACATTCCAATATTATCTCTAATACTGCACAATTCGGCAGTACAAACACCAGTAAAAGCTAAAGGAAAAAATAATACTACTACATTTTTACCTTTGTAATCGGCCAAGTTTACTGCTTTTTTTTCAGTATCAAAAAGTGTAAATGCTGGCGCTGTTTTTCCCATTAAATTGCTCATGATATATTTTGTTTTTTGTTTATATTTTTAATGCCTCAAAAGTAAAATTCTTTGCTGAATTATAGTTTACACAGTCCAGTATTTTGCTATTTTTTTTCTCTTTTCGAAAGCTCATTGACAGAATCCATGAGTTCTTTAAACTCAATGGGTCTTCTTTGCAAATAATCAATAGTGTTATAAAAATCTACTCTGTCCACTTTATTTAAATCAAATATTTGCTGGTAAAATTCGATATTTTTTTTATCTACCCTCCAGGCGCTATCAACAACAGAAACCCTGGAATAGTATTCGTCTGCTTGCATCAATTGCCAAACAACCGTTTGCATCGTTTTCAAAGGAAGTCTTTTTTGATTGGCTGATTCTGTTTTACAGCCTAACAAAACACAAGTAAGTATAATAAGTTTTTTCATTCTAACTTTTCTTTATACTTATTAATATTGGCAATATCTAAAGAAGATAAAGTAGTAAGTAATTGCTTTCTTGTATTTTTATCTGACTTACTAAAAATGCCTACGATTTCAGAAAATTTAGCTTGCATTAATATAGGAATAAGCATTCCATTGACCGCCCCTTCATTTAGTTCTTGTAAATTTATCAATGCATTCATAATAGCATTTTTTGCCACTTCCGGTTTTTCTGACATAGCATCTAATCCTTCTCTGTAGTAACTATAAATAACATCATGTACTTTGTCGTATCCCGATTTGGTTAAGTTGTCTATCAACACATATCTATTTCTTTGCCCATCGTAGCTCTTCCAGCCTAATATACCGCTACCTTCTGGCGCATTGAATACAATATTAAGTGCTTTATTAAAGTAAGGCACTCCCGCTTTTGGCGCAAAAGAATCATAATCCAACCCTATTATAATATAAATATAGTAAGCTAAAGTTGCGGTTAAATTTGCCTCTAATGGATCAGTTCCTTGAATTCTATTTTCGTTAAATTCAATGGGCTGCGATAGTTGATACTTAAATGTAAATTTAGCATCTTGCATGTTGAGCATAGAACTACTATAACTAGCATTGTATACAGGCCTATTGGAAACAACACTCAGCTTGGCACTATAAACGCCCGGCGACTCAACAGATTCAATAGTAATATAGAAACTACAATCAATTTTCTCCTCCGTTGAAAACGCATCAGTTGACCATTTGCGTTGGTTGATGAAATCTTTTAATTGACTTTGTAATTGTGGAAATATTTTTGCGTCTACTTGATTGTCAACCTTACTAGATTGAATCGTAATAGTGGCTGCTAATTCTTGTGCAAAAAGAGTATTTGCAATTAGCGTAAAAATGAAAATGGTAAATAATAATTTTTTAAACATAGTCTACCTATTTAACCCTAAAATACAAAAACGTCCCGATACCTCAAATAGTTTCGGGACGTTTTAGTGGTGTAAAAGCAAATACTAGCGGAATAAGTCGCTTTCCTCGTTTTTACGGTAATATATTTTATCATCAATGAATTCTGCAGTTGCTAAAATAGCAGGGTTTGGCATGCGCTCATAAGCTTTAGAGATTTCAATTTGCTCTTTATTCTCATGAATCTCTTCCAAACTATCTGTATGGCTTGCAAACTCTTCTAATTTACTGTGTAATTCTTCTCTCACAGAAATGCTAATTTGATTGGCTCTTTTCGATATAATCGAGATAGACTCATACAAATTACCTGTCTTAGCTTTTAAAGCTTTTAAACTTTTTGTTTCTACAACAGAAGGGGTGTTTGCACCCATATTTCTTCTTAGTTTACTCATTGTGTTATTTTTAAAAAATTATCTGTTTGTGTCTTTATTTTTTTTGCTTCACTCAATAATGGACTGTCGCTGTAACGGTCCACGAAATCGTTATACTCTACTATTACTTTTTCAAATCTTTCTTTTTGCTTATCTACAAAACTGTTTTCTGCAAATTGATAATAAGCTTTCAGTGTGAGTAGCTTGTATTTATCTGCACTTTTTGAGTCAGGGTAGCTATCTGATAATAAACCATAACAAATAGCGGCTGCTCTGTACAATGCAAGATCTGAATACAAGGTAGCTGTTTTAAAATCTTTCAACTCTAACTTAGCTCTACATGCATCTATCACATCGGTCGCCTCTTTTACTTTTACACTTGTAGGATGCCCATCAATAAATTGTTGCATTAATTGAATGGTCCTATTCGTAGTAGTTTGATCTAATTCTGCTTTTGGTGAACGCTTATAATAAGTATACGCTCTTAAATAATCCACTTCTTCAGTTTTAGGACTGCTAGGGAAATACTCTACAAAAGTTTTAAATAAATTTTCAGCATTCTCATAATCCTTATCTAGGTAATACGAGTTGGCGAATTTTAAATATAATTCTTCATATCGAGGGGTTCCTTTCACAAAAGGCATTACCGATTCAAAGAGCTGTTGTGCATTAGAATACTTCTTTTGCAAGTAATAACTTTCGGCCATTTTTACCTTATAATCGACATCCTTATTCTTTAAAATTTTTTGGAATTTTGAAGTACAAGACGACAAGGCCAAAACAACACAAAAAGCTACAAATATTCTATTCATACAGGGATGCAAAATTAACTAATAATCGGCAATTTATGACTAAAATAGTCCAAATTGGCTTGTTGAGCGTTAAGAATATTATAAAAAAAGCCCCGAATAGCATCGCTAAACGGGGCTATATCAATTACTTAGACTAGATTAAGCGTCTTTTCCAGCCGCGTTATCGTCATCCATTTTAGCTCTAATTTCAGCCAAAGCACCTAAGTCACCTAAAGTTGATTTCTCTACTTTAGCTTGGATTGTTTTAACCGCTTTTTTAGTCTTCTCGGTTTCAACTTTCGCTTCTTTCTTAGCTACTTCTTTTTCTTCTGTGATTGCTTGCTCCCAAATTCTAGCATGACTTACCACAATACGTTTTTCATTGCGATCAAATTCGATCACCATGAATTTCGCTGTTTCTTCTGCTTGAACTTGTTTACCATCTTCTTTAGCTAAATGACGGTTTGGTGCAAAACCTTCAAGACCATGTGGCAATTGTACAATCGCACCTTTCTCGTCCTTACGAACGATGGTACCATCATGAATTGACCCTATTGCAAAAGTTTGCTCTAATGCATTCCAAGGATCTTCTTCTAATTGCTTATGTCCTAATTGTAATTTTCTATTTTCTTTATCAATATTTAAAATAATGATATCGATTGATTCTCCCACTTTTACATACTCAGAAGGGTGATTGAAACGCTTCAACCAACTTAAATCGCTGATATGAATCATTCCACCAATGCCTGATTCTAATTCAATAAACACGCCATAAGGAGTGATATTTTTTACAAGCCCTTTATGTTTGCTTTGTTCTGGGAATTTATTGTCGATAGAACTCCAAGGATCTTGAGACATTTGTTTAATACTCAAGCTCATCTTACGAGCATCTTTATCTAAGGTTACCACTTTCGCTTCATGCTCATCTCCTAATTTGAAGAATTCTTTTGCATTGATTGGAGTATTCGCCCAAGTAATTTCAGATACGTGTACTAAACCTTCAACACCTGGTTGAATTTCTAAGAAAGCACCGTAGTCTTCGATATTAACTACTTTACCTTTTACAACACTACCTTCTAATAATACTTCTGGTAATACATCCCAAGGGTGTGGAGTTAATTGTTTTAAACCTAAGCTGATACGTTTTTTGTCATCATCAAAATCTAATACAACCACTTGAATTTTTTGATCTAATTTAACCACTTCACTTGGATGAGAAATTCTACCCCAAGAGATATCAGTGATATATAATAAACCATCTAATCCACCTAAGTCCATAAAGGCTCCGAAATCAGTGATGTTTTTAACAACACCTTCTAATACTTGGCCTTTCTCTAATTTACTCATGATCTCTGCACGTTGTGCTTCGATATCGCTTTCAATTAATGCTTTATGTGATACAACGGCATTCTTAATAGTTTCGTTAATCTTAACTACTTTGAACTCCATTGTTTTTCCTACGAATTGATCATAATCTGTAACAGGCTTCACATCAATTTGAGAACCTGGTAAGAAAGTTTCCATACCAAATACATCAACGATTAATCCACCTTTTGTTTTGCTTGTTACTAAACCGGTAACAACTTCACCCGTTTTATGTACTTCCATAATTCTTTCCCAAGCACGGAAAATACGAGCGCTCTTGCGGCTTAAATGAAGATTGCCATCACGGTCTTCTTTTTCAACAACCATTACCTCTACGGTATCGCCTGTTTTTACACCGTTGGTATCACGGAATTCATTTAATGAAACTAGACCATCACTTTTAAATCCAATGTTTACAACAACATCGGTTTTAGTTAAAGCAACTACTAATCCATTCATAATTTCACCGTCAGAAATTTGTACGAAAGTGCCATCATACACTTTATCATACTTTACTCTTTCAGCTTCTGCATAATGACTTACGTTACGTTTGTCAACGCTCCAGTCAAAATCATCATGTGCTGTTTCAATAATTTGTTCAGGTGCTTTTGGTGTCGCAGTTGCTTCAACAGCTGTAGCGCCGTCGAATTCCTGTGCGTCTGCGTTTAGGTTTTTAATAAATAATCTCATATAAAATCCGGCGTTTTTGAACCGGACGGCAAAGGTAGGAAAAAAGCAATAAAATTGGACTAAAATCCCTTAAAAATTGGCAAAGAATTGTAATCTAAATAGCTGATTATCAATAAGGTTATTGGAAAATGTTGCAATAGGTATTTGGGGAGATAAACAGAGGGGTATTTAGGCTTTATCCAGCAGTGCTATATGCTGGGCGGCAATCCAGCCTGAAGTCCATGCATGTTGAAAATTAAAGCCCCCTGTGATACCATCCACATCCATCATTTCGCCAGCAAAATGTAAACCCGGAATCATTTTACTTTCCATAGTGCTTGCATCTATTTCTGATAATTCCACTCCGCCGCAAGTAACAAACTCTTCTTTAAAAGTAGTTTTTCCTTTTATGGGCAAAGTGGTACGCACTAATTGTTGAATTAAAATTTGTTGTTGAGCAGTTTTTAAATCAGCCCATTTGAGTGTTGTATTTATGTTGGCTTGTTGTAAAAAGTATTGCCACAATCTACTCGGTAAGTTAAAAGGGTTTTTAGATCCCATTTCTCTTTTACCAAAATCCAATCTTAGATTAATCCATTCCATTCTTAAACTTTGCTCGGTATAATTAGGCACCCAATTAATGGCAATCGATCCTTCATAATTACATGCTGCCATTTCTCTTGCACACCAAGCCGATAATTTAATAGCAGCAGGGCCACTCATTCCCCAATGCGTTATGAGTAAAGGTCCTTGTTCCATATGTTTATTACCCACCCACTGTATACTCGCATTATCAACTGCCACGCCCATTAAGGAGGTGATAGATTTATCTGTTGTATTAAATGTAAATAAAGAAGGGACTGGATCCACAATGGTATGTCCAAAATTCGTTAGCCATTTAAAAGAATTTGTTTTTAGCATACCACCAGTAGCTATACAAATAGCATCTGCCTCTATGCTCTTATCGTTGGCCATTGTTAGGATAAATGAATCATGTGTAGACTGCTTATTCTTTACAATATCAACCACTTCGTGATTCAATAAAACCTGAATCTTATATTTATTTACTTTTTGTAATAAACACTCTATAATTGTTTCAGCGTTGTTAGTAGTAGGAAACATTCTGCCATCTTTCTCCGTATGCAATGCCACTCCATTATGCGCAAACCATTGTATGGTGTTCTTTGTTGCGAATTGATAAAATGCTTTTTTTAAAAAACGATTCCCTCTGGGATATTTTGTAAGTAAAGTTTCAACGTCAGGGCAGGCATGCGTTACATTACAACGGCCCCCTCCACTCACTTTTACTTTTGATAAAATTTTTGTTGATTTTTCTAGAATTTGAATGGCCCAATCTGGGTGTAACTCTGCAATTTGAATGGCCGAAAAAAATCCAGCTGCACCTCCACCAATGACAACTATTTTTTTCTTTTCCATTATACAATCACTTAATAATAAGTTGAATTTAAATTACTGTTTGCCTTCTCCGCTGTTTCAATAATGGAGAAATCAGATAAAATGAATGCTTCTTTATTTTTAACGCACACATCATGCTCAAAATGAACAGATACTTTACCATCCTGTGTCTTTACTGTCCATCCATCTTCCTCAGTAAATACTTTATGCGTTCCTAAATTAATCATAGGCTCAATAGCCAACACTAAATTCTCTTTCATCTTTAATCCTGTTCCTCTTTTTCCATAGTTGGGCACTTGCGGATCTTCATGTAAGTTTTTTCCAAGTCCATGTCCTACGAGCTCTCTTACCACACCATAACCATGTAATTTTTCGGTATGCTCTTGAATAGCATAGCTAATATCTCCCACTCTATTATTTACAATTGCTTTTTCAATGCCTTTATACAAAGACTCTTTGGTTACTTTAACTAATTGTAATAATTCAGGCGCTACTTCACCAATTATAAAAGTATATGCATGATCTCCATGCCATCCATTTAATATTACACCTAAATCAATGGAAACAATATCCCCTTCTTTCAACGGCGTTTTATTAGGAAAACCATGCACCACCACATCATTAACCGATGCACAAATATTATGCGGATAACCGTGATAATTATAAAAGGATAGCGTTGCATTATGATCTTTTACAAACTGCATACAAAATTGATCAATATCAAGTGTTGTCATACCAGGCGTAAGCTGCGTTGCAACTTGCGCTAGCGTTTTACTTACCAATAAGGCAGCATCTTGCATTAATTTAACTTGTTCCTCAGTTTTTGTATAAACCATAATTCCTTTTATCTTATAAAAAAACAAACCTGTCGTTTAAAAGACAGGTTCGTAAATATAAATATTTTAACTAGTACCTTTTAAACTATAATGTTGAATTAGTAATAGGCGTTCTTCCTTGAATACGACCCGTATTCATTAATCCATCATATTGACGCATTAATAAATGAGTCTCTATTTGTTGCAATGTATCCAAGACAACACCCACCATAATTAATAAAGAAGTTCCTCCGAAGAAAGTACTAAAACCTTGTGTTACGCCTAATTTTTGAGCAAATCCAGGTAAAATACCTACTAGTGCTAATAAAATCGCGCCAGGTAAAGTAATTTTATCCATTACTGCACCAATATAATCAGTAGTAGGTTGTCCTGGTTTAACACCTGGAACAAAACCATTATTACGTTTAAGATCTTCAGAAATTTGTTTTGGATTAAAGATTAACGCAGTATATAAGAACGTAAATCCAATAACCATTATGGAGTAAATTAACATGTACCATACATTACTATGGTCATTAAATATTCTTACAATACCCTGTGCAGAATCTATATTAGTAAAGGAAACTAATGTAGGTAAGAACATAATGGCTTGTGCAAAAATGATTGGCATTACACCAGCACTATTTACTTTAACAGGTAAAAATTGACGTGCACCACCCACTTGAGAACCGCCAATAATTTGCTTCGCATATGTTACAGGTATCTTGCGAACACCTTGTACCAATAAGATCAAACCCATGACAACAGTAACTAAAATAGCTACCTCAATTAGAAATATTAATAAACCACCACCACCTTTTTGACTTTTAGAACTAAATTCTAAAATAAGTGATTGTGGTAAACGACCTAAGATACCCACCATGATGATAATAGAAGTACCATTACCTAAACCTTTGTCTTGAATTTTTTCACCTAACCACATTACAAATAAAGTACCAGCAGTTAAAGTAATTACCGTAGACAACCAGAAAAAAGGTTTGAATGCTGGAATAAGTGCATCAGCATATCCTGGACTATTTAAATAAGCAACATACGCACCCGCTTGAAAAGCTGTTACGATAACTGTTAAGTAACGAGTCCATTGGTTAATTTTATTACGACCACTCTCTCCTTCTTTTTGAACTTTCTGTAATTGAGGAACCAAAATGGTCATTAACTGCATAAAAATAGATGCAGAAATATAAGGCATGATACCTAATGCTAAAACTGATGCTTGCGAAAACGCACCACCAGCAAACATATCAAAAACACCCAATAAGCCATTATTTTGACCAGATTTTTGAGCTGCTTCAATCGCCAAAGGATTAATCCCTGGCAAAGTGATTTGAGCACCAATGCGGTAGGTTAATACTAAAGCTAGAGTGACAAGAATTTTACTTCTTAAGTCTGTGATAGCCCAGATATTTTTTAAAGTATCGAGTAATTTTTTCATCAGTGTTTAATTATAGTCCAAAAAGCACTTTTTAAATTAAAAAGACGCGTATTAGCACGTCTCGAATATACACAAAATATTAGACAATTTCAATGGTCCCGCCTGCTGCTACAATTGCCTCTTGTGCTTTCTTGCTTGCTGCGTTCACTCTGAAATTGATCTTTGTTTTTAATTCTCCATTTGCTAACACTTTTACCAAGTCGGTACGTGCTATCAAACTATTCATGTATAAGTTTTCTGGAGTAATTTCTTTGAAACCGTATTTTTCAATCAATTGATCTAATTGACCTAAGTTAAATACGACGTATTCAATTCTATTGATGTTCTTAAATCCACGCTTTGGAACTCTACGTTGGATAGGCATTTGACCACCTTCGTGTGCCATTTTGCTCTTATAACCTGCACGGCTTTGTCCACCTTTGTTACCTTTTGTTGAAGTACCACCTTTACCAGATGCTTCTCCTCTACCAATTCTAATTGCTTTGTGAACTGAACCTGCGGCAGGTTTTAAATTGTGTAATTTCATTTTTTTTGATTTTTACTTTCGGGGTATCTCCCCTCGCTTATTTATGAATATTGTAGAAAAGCAGTTTATGCTATTTCTTCCACTTTTACTAAGTGTAATACTTTGTTAACCATACCCAATATTTGTGGAGTTGCCTCTACTTCTTTGGTTGCATTTAACTTTCTCAAACCTAAAGCAATTAAAGTTTGCTTTTGACGCTCTGATCTGTCAATGCCACTTTTTACTTGGGTAATTTTTATTTTTTTCATCATTGAATTATTTATAATCGTATTTATGAATTGGCTATTGTTAAGCTTATCCGTTGAATACTTTTGATAATTTAATATTTCTTGTTTTAGCAACTTGAATGGGTTCGCGTAATAAACCTAAAGCTTTGATAGTTGCCTTCACCACATTGTGTGGGTTAGCAGAACCTAAACTTTTTGCTAATACGTCAGTGATACCAGCGCTCTCTAATACAGCACGCATGCTACCACCCGCAATTACACCCGCTCCGTGTGCAGCTGGCTTTATTAATACTTTAGCAGCACCATCTTTAGCTAATTGATCGTGTGGAATAGTTCCGTGCATGATTGGCACTTTCACTAAGTTCTTTTTGGCATCTTCAATACCTTTTGTAATAGCTTCTTGAACTTCTTTGGCTTTTCCTAGACCTTGACCTACAACGCCATTCTCGTTACCTACTACTACTAAAGCTGAGAAGCTAAAAGTACGTCCACCCTTTGTTGTTTTAACTACACGGTTTATAGAAACTACTTTTTCTTTTAGTTCTACATCACCAGCTGCTTTAACTTTACTTACATTTACTTTAGACATGATTTTCTATTAGTATTTTTATCGAATTAAAATTGTAACCCACCCTCTCTTGCACCTTCAGCAACTGCCTTAATTCTACCGTGGTACAAATTACCACCTCTGTCGAATACACATGTTGTGATTGAAAGCGCTGCTGCTTTTTTAGCAACTGCTTGACCAGCTAATTTAGCTTTCTCAATTTTTACTACTTTCTGAGCAGCAATATCTGCTTCTCTTGAAGAAGAGGAAGCTAATGTTACACCGTTAACATCATCAATTAATTGACAATAAATATCGGCGTTACTTCTAAATACAGATAAACGAGGTTTCTCTGCAGTACCCGTAACTTTTTTACGAATTCTATATCTGATCTTTTGTCTTTGAGCTAATTTACTCATGTTATTTATTTTTTAGTCGAGCGATGCTGCCGCCCTGTTATTTTTTAATTTTTATTTAC